>Ga0315274_10000827_pt1 | contig 48085 bp, 33 predicted proteins | sample YL17G02_20_MG_FD_203700 | JGI IMG/M metagenome (GOLD analysis project Ga0315274, IMG submission 203700) | Sediment microbial communities from Yellowstone Lake, YNP, Wyoming, USA - YL17G02_20 | ecosystem: Environmental > Aquatic > Freshwater > Lake > Sediment | place: USA: Wyoming | collected... | reverse complement strand
ATCACTTACTTCGCGGTCTCGAACGAGGTGGAAGGATCGGGGTGGCCGGGATGGTTGGTTGTGGCAGATGCGGAAGGCATGAGCGTGCTTACCGCCTGGGCGGCCGGCAAGTTTGATGCGGACCGCATCGCGAAAGCCATGAAGAACACAGGCATGGAGGGCAAGGTTAAGCATCGGCGGGTGATTATCCCGGGCCATGTCGCGGTGCTCTCAGGCGAACTCGAAGAGACACTGCCGGGATGGGAAATTCTTGTTGGCCCGCGAGAGGCCGTGGACATCCCGAACTTCCTTAAGGCCATGTGGAAGTAGTCGTCGGGCAGAAGCCATCGACTGGCTGAGGTGACTGGCCGTGCGGACAAATCTGACGGAGACCGTTGGGCGAACGGTGGAAGCGGCTGGCGCCTGCCTGGGGTGCGCGGCACCCGCCCCGTGCGTTGCGACATGCCCCCAGCACGCGCCCATCCCGGCGGCCATGCGCCTGCTGGCGCATACCGCCTCGACCGCCGAACTGCGGGCAGTGAGGATGCGGGAGGCCGAACGAGATGCGCTGGAAGATGTGACGCGGGCGCTCTGGGCAGCCTACAGGTGAGGCGCCGCCGCAGGGCAGGGCGGCAAGAGGAAATCGGGCGTGCGTCCGCCGCGAAACCGCGGGCCGTGAGCGATGGCTGAACACGAAATCACCCTGCTGCCGCAAGGTGTCACAGTCAGCGTACCCACGGGCGCGCTGCTGGTTGAGGCTATCCAGCGAGCGGGGCTGGGCCTTAACCAACCGTGTGGCGGGCAGGGGCGGTGCGGCCGGTGTGCGGTGGTGGTGGAAGAGGGTGCGGTGCGCCGCCGGTCGGTGATCCGCCTATCGCAGGCCGACGTGGCGGCGGGTTACGCGCTGGCCTGCCAGACCGTGGTGGAAGGCGATGCGCGCGTTTTCCTGCCCCCACAAGAGCAGATTGAGCGGCGGCTGGTTACCGATAAGAGCGCGCGGCCGGTTGAAGTTCCGTTTGCATACGACCCGGTCTCCGAACAGTCGCTGCGCATCGTCGAGGTACATCTGGATCCGCCCACGCTGGCCGACAACTTGGACGATGAACGACGTCTGCTCAAGGCGGTCGAAGCGCGCTTGGGGATGGGCGGGGTGACGGGACAGCGGCCGGGTGGGCGCGGGTCGCGGCTCGGCCCGGCCCTGCGGGTGCCGCTCCTCCTGCGGCGGAAGCTGGGGGCCGCGCTGCGCAAGGGTGAATGGAACGTCTCGGTGGTGGTCGAGACCGATGGGTGGAGCTCGCCGCGCGGGCTATGGCGGCTCATCGATGTGGTGGCGGGCGCGGTGCACCCGTACGGCGTGGCGGTGGATATCGGTACGACGACCGTCACCGTCTACCTGGTGGACTTGCGCAACGGCGAGGTCGTGGATCAGGCGGCGGAATACAACGGCCAGATCGCTCGCGGTGAGGACGTCATCTCACGCATCGTGTATGCCGGCAAGGGCGATGGCCTGGAAGACCTGGGCGGGCTGGTTCGGACCACAGTCAACATGCTCATCGAGCGGGTGTGTGCTCGGCGCAAGCTGGATGCAGAGCGCATCTACCGGGTAACGGTGGCCGGCAACACGACCATGACCCATCTTCTGCTGGGGGTTCCGCCGGGCTCGATCCGCCTCTCGCCCTACATCCCGGCCTTCAATCAAGCGCAGCCGGTGAACGCGTTCGAGATCGGTCTGGGCGTCAATCCGCTGGCGGGGGTCGATTGTTTGCCGGGGGTCGCCTCGTATGTCGGCTCCGACATCACCGCCGGCGTGGTGGCGGCGGGGATGATGGAGACGGAGGAGCTGACGCTGTTCATCGATGTCGGCACCAACGGCGAAATCGCCCTGGGCACGCGCGACTGGATGGTGGGCTGTGCGTGCTCGGCCGGACCTGCGTTTGAGGGGGCGGGTGTGGTGTGCGGCATGCGGGCGACGCTGGGAGCCATCGAGGAAGTGTGGGTCTCGTCCGAAACGCTGGAACCGACGGTGCGGGTCATCGGAGGCGGGCCGGCCCGCGGGTTGTGCGGGTCCGCGTTGCTCTCGCTGCTGGGCGAACTATTCGTGACGGGCGTGGTCGATCGCAGCGGCACGTTCAAGCTCGACCGCGGCAGCTCGCGGGTGCGCATGGGTGAACACGGCGGCGAGTACGTCGTGGCCTGGGCCGGTGAGACGGCGACCGGTCGGGATATTTTCATCACGCAGGTGGATGTTGAAAACCTACTGCGCGCCAAGGCCGCCATCTATGCCGGCTTCTCGGTGCTGGCCTCGAGCGTCGGCCTGGATTTGAAAGACGTGCAGCGCGTGCTGATTGGCGGCTCGTTTGGCAAGTATTTGAACATTGAAAAGGCCATCCAGATCGGGTTGATGCCGGACCTGCCGTGGGAACGCTTTGGCTTCCTGGGCAACACATCGATCCAAGGCGCCTACATGGCCCTGCTCTCAAGAGCAGCTCGCGCCCAGGTGTTGCTGGCCGCCGAGAAGATGACCTATGTGGAGCTGTCCGCCGACAACACCTTCTACGATGCATTCACTGCGGCGCTCTTCTTGCCGCACACCGAGATCGCGCGCTTCCCGAGCGTTGCCTCGGTGTGGGATGAAGCCAACGCGTCGCAGGGTGACCGGGGACCGCGCGGGGCTTCCAACGGCGGGGGTGAGCCGGGTGGTAGGCATGATGGAGGCGGCGCTTGACGTTCACACTGGCACTGGCCGGGAAGGGCGGCACGGGCAAAACCAGCATCGCTGCGATGTTGATTACCTGGCTCGCGCGAGAGCGGCGGGGAAGTATCCTGGCGATCGATGCGGATCCAGCATCGAATCTGAATCTGGCGCTGGGCCTGCCTTTGCCGATGACGATCGGCCAGATCCGCGAGGACCTGGGCGAACAGAAATCCCCCGATGGCCTGAACGGGATGACCCGGGTCGACTATCTCGACCACAAGGTGCGCATGTCCATCGAAGAGGGGGTGGCGATGGACCTTATGGTCATGGGGCGGCCCGAGGGGGCGGGCTGCTACTGCGCGGTCAATCATCTATTGCGGCAAATTGTGGACCGTGTCGGCCAGGCCTACCCGTACGTCGTCATCGACAACGAGGCAGGCATGGAGCATCTTAGCCGTAGAACGACACGGGATGTGGACCTGCTGCTTCTGGCCACCGACCCGAGCATGCGAGGATTGAAGACGGCGGAAGCCATGATCCATTTGGCCCGCGATCTAGACATCCGCGTGGGCAAGGCCGTGGTGGTGGTGAACCGGGTGCAGGGTTGCGTGTCGCCCACCATGCAGTCGGCGTTGGCCGCGCTCCCGGTTGATGTCGCAGGGTACATCCCGGAGGACGAACGGGTGGGTGAATTGGACGGCGCGGGACTGCCGCTGGCTGGGTTGGATGGCAAGTCGCCAGCCTATGCGGCCGTCGCCGCGCTGGCAACCCGCTACATTCCGGCCTGAAGGATGGGGCGGCGCGCACCGCCAGGCATCGAAGCAGTGCCCGATCACTTCTCACTCGCATTCAACACCTGGAGGGCAGCATGTACAAGATCGGAGAGAACATTCACATCGTCTCGCCGCGAGTCAAAGAGGCGCTGGCGGCTCGCGAGGGAGCCTTCTTTGTTGACTTGGCGCGCCGGCAGAAGGCGGCGGGCGCGGACGCGCTCGACCTCAACATCGGACCGCAGAAGAAGGCCGGCCCCGAGGTGATGGAATGGTTGGTGGATTGCGTGCAGGAGGGCGTGGGAGACATGACCCTCTCCTTCGACACGACCAACCTGGCCGCGATTGAGAGCGGGTTGCGAAAAGTGGGCAGCAACGCATTCATCAACTCGGCCTCCGCCGAAGAAGAGCGCCTGGCCACCGTTCCGGCGTTGGCGGCACAGTACGGGGCCAAGCTGATTGCTCTGTGCATGGAGAAGAGCGGCATCCCGGTCAGCGCTGAGGCGCGGGTCGGCATCGCGATGGAGAAGCTCATGCCGCGCGCGGACGAGCTGGGCATCCCGATGGATCGGCTGTACATCGATCCGCTGATCCTCACCGTCTCGGGCTGCCAGGAATTTGTGCCGCAAGCGGTGGAAGCGGTACGCATGCTGAAGATGGTGGCCGACCCCGCGCCGATGACCGTGGTAGGCCTTTCGAATGTTTCCAACCAGGTGCCAGCGGCCATGCGTCCGCTCATCAACCGCACGTATATGGTGATGCTATTGGCGGCGGGGCTGGATGCGGCAATTGTCGACCCGCTGGACGAAGAGCAGATGCAGGTGCTGCACACGGTCGTGACCCGTCAGGCAACCACGCCGGCGATGGGGCTCTACCTCAAGCTGTACGAGGCCGTCAAGGAGGGCGCCGAACTGGAAGCGGATGCGGTGGACATGCACGAGCTGGCTCAGGTGGAGATCTGGAAGACGGTGCAGATCCTGCTCAACAAGGTTATCTACACTGATTCGTATCTGCGCCTTTAGGCATCCGTCTGGCATGCGGCCCTCCGGCCGCATGCCTCTACGAAACAAGGAGACCAATCCTATGCCTGATCCAGCCGCGCCTCTCAGCGTCGATGAGTTGCTCGCCAAGGCCAAGCAACCATCCGCCGACGCCATGAAGTTGCATCCGTTCTACCGGGGGAAAGTCGAGGTGGCGCTCAAGTGCCGCGTCCGCGACTTCAACGACTTTGCCATCTGGTACACGCCGGGCGTGGCTGCGCCATGCAAGGCGATCGCCGCCAACCCGCAGTTGGTCTACGAGTACACCCACAAATGGAATACGGTGGCGGTCGTGTCGGACGGGACGCGTGTCCTTGGCCTGGGCGACATCGGCCCGAAGGCCGGTCTGCCGGTGATGGAGGGTAAGGCGCTGCTCTATAAGTATCTGGGCGGCGTGGACGCCTGGCCGGTCATGCTGGACACCAAAGACCCGGACAAGATCATCGAGACCGTCCTGCTGATCCAGCCCGGCTTCGGCGGCGTCAATCTGGAGGACATCGCCTCGCCGAAGTGCTTCCGCATCCTGGACACGCTGCGCGCCCGGGCGGAGATCCCGATCTGGCACGATGACCAGCAGGGCACCGCCACGGTCACGCTGGCGGCGCTGATCAACGCACTCAGGATCGTCAACAAGAACATTGGCGATGTGTCGATCGTCTTTGTCGGCTCGGGCGCCTCGAATGTGGCCTGTACCCGCCTGATCTTCGCCTCCGGCGCCGACCCGGGCAAGTGCGCCGTCGTCGACAGCAGGGGCATCCTGCACAAGAAGCGCGACGACATCGAGAAACGCAAGGCCGAGTTCGTTGACAAGTGGAAGATGTGCCAGATCACCAACGCCGCCCAGCGCCAGGGGAACATCCCCGAGGCGATGAAGGGCGCGGACGTGGTCATCGCTCTGTCTAAGCCCGGACCAGGGGTGGTGCTGCCGGAGTGGGTGCGCAGCATGGCCAAGGACGCGGTCGTTTTTGCCTGCGCCAACCCGGTGCCCGAGATCTGGCCCTGGGAGGCCAAGCAGGCCGGCGCGGCGGTCGTCGCCACTGGCCGCTCGGACTTCGCCAACCAGGTCAACAACTCGCTCGGCTTCCCGGGCATCTTGCGGGGCACGCTGGACGTGCGCGCCTCGACCATCACCGACTCGATGTGCATGGCCGCTGCCCACGCCCTGGCCGGGATGGCCGAAGAGAAGGGCCTGACCGCCGACCACATCCTTCCGAACATGGATGAATGGGAGGTCTTCCCGCGCGAGGCGGCGGCCGTGGCGGTCAAGGCGATCGAGGAGGGCGTGGCCGGGAAGACCGTCACCTACGACGAAGAGCTCCGCAACGCCGGCGAGATCATCCGGCGTTCCCGCAACCTGACCCAGACGATGATGGCCGACGGGTTCATCGCCGAGGCCTAGCCAGCAGCCCAAGGAGACACCCCCCATGTATGACCTGATTATCCTCGGCGGCGGCCCTGCAGGCCTGACGGCCACCGCGTATGCTTTGCGCAAGCGGCTGAACGTCTTGCTGATTACGCGCGATCTGGGCGGCAAGACCAACTACCGCCTGCAGCTGCCGTTCGTCGAGAAACACCTGGTGATCAACGGCGAGGAAATCGTCGGCCGTTTCACGAACGAGATTGATTACCTGGAGTTCGCCCGCGTCTTCGGCAAGGCGGAGAAGATCGAGAAGATACGGGGCGGCTACGGCATCGCGACTCGCGAGGGCATGAACTACCAAGCCAAAGCGCTGATCATCGCCAGCGGCGCCCTGGGCCGCCTGCTCAAGGTACCCGGCGAAAAGGAGTTCATGAATCGCGGGCTGTGCTACAGCGCCGTCTCCTACGCGCCGCTGTTCATCGAGCGCGTCGCGGTCGTCATCGGGGACAGCGCCCTGGCGCTGCGCTCGACGGCCGAACTGGCCAGCATCGCCCGCAAGGTGACGCTGGTGGCCCCAACCCACGGCGAACTCGACTCGCCGATGGGCAAGAAGATCGTCGGCGCCGCCAACGTCGAGGTGCTCGAAGGCTTCGAGGTCGAGGCCGTGCTGGGCGACGTCTACGCGCGCAAGCTGGTCATCAGCCGCGAGGATGAAAAGCGCGAGATCGAAGCCGACGCGTTCTTCGTCGAACTCGATCTGGTCCCGCAGTCCGAGATCGTTTCTCATCTGGTCAAGCTCGACGGCCAGGGGCGGATCATCGTCGACGCCCGGAACCGGACTTCGGCGGACGGCATCTTCGCCGCCGGTGACGTGACCGATGTCATCGCCGAGCAAGTGCTTATCGCGATCGGCGAAGGCGCCAAGGCGGCACTGGCCGCGTATGAATACCTGCTGACCCAGTAGGAGGCGGGAGCGTATGACGGCGGCGCGAAGTGTATTGGTCGTAGGGGGCGGAATCGGCGGCATGCGAGCGGCCGTGGATCTGGCGGATGCCGGCCTCCACGTCTATCTGGTAGAACGCGCGCCCTCCCTGGGCGGGCGGGTCGCCCAGCTCGGCTACATGTTCCCGACCCACGACTGCGTGCTGTGCCGCGGTACATCCGACCACGGCTACGGATGCTCGCGCCCGGCCATCTCGCCGGTGTTGCTCGACCACAACACTCACCCGAACATCACCTTGCTGACCTTGACGGAAGTCGTCGGCAGCCAGGGCGAGGTGGGCGACTTCCATGTTCACCTGCGGCAGCACCCGCGCTTCGTGGACCCCGGACGCTGCATCAACTGTGGGCGTTGTGCCCAGGTATGTCCGGAACAGCGAGTGAGCGAGTTCCAGGCGGGCCTTACCAATGTCCCGGCAATCCACAAGTCCGCGCCGCGCTCGATCCCAGATTCGTATTACCTGATCGAGAAGACCGGCGTGTGCGACGGGTGTCAGAAGTGCGTTGAGGTGTGCCCGACGCGGGCCGTGGACCTGCGCGCGGCGAGTGTGGACCTGGATATCCACGTGGGGGTCGTGATCCTGGCACTGGGCTTTCAGCCGTTTGATGCCCGGTCGATGCCGGAACTCGGCCTGGGGCGGCATAAGAACGTTATCACCTCGATGCAGTATGAGCGGCTGGCGTCGCGCTCCGGGCCGACGGAGGGTATTGTGATGCGCCCCTCCGATGGGCAGGCGCCGAAGAAGATCGCCTGGCTGCAGTGCGTCGGGTCGCGCGACCAGCGCAATGGTTATTGTTCGTCCATCTGCTGCATGTTTGCAACCAAGGAAGCCATGCTGGCGATGCAGCGCATCCCTGGCGCGGAATGCCACATTTTCACCATGGATGAGCGCGCCTTCAACAAAGAATACAACGCATACTACAAGCGCGCGCGCGACAGCTTCGGCATCCGCTACAACCGGACGCGCATCTCGGAGGTTCTTGAGGATCCTCACAGCGGCGACCTGGTGTTGCGCTATCCGGGGGGACGTGAGCACGGCGAGGCGGCCATGGGACAAGGGGCAATGGCCGAGGAACATTTCGACATGGTCGTTTTGGCCACGGGGATCCGCCCTCCGGCGGAGGCGGAACCCCTGGCGGAGGCGCTGGGCATCGAGCTCAACCCCTACGGCTTCTGTGCGACCGACAAGTTCAATCCGCTGGCCACCTCGCGTCCGGGAGTGTTTGTGTGCGGGGCGTTCGGTTCCCCCAAGGAGATGTCGGAAACGCTGCTGGATGCTTCCGGCGCGGCGGCCGAGGCGATGCGCATCTTGCGCCATAGTCTGGGCGAACGCGCCTTCAGCCGGGCGGAGCCGTTCGTAGTGGGCAGTGCCCACCCGGAAGGCGCGGTCGGCGAAGACGCGCCGGTGCGGGTGGGAGTCTTCCTGTGCGGGTGCAGCGGCGAAATCGATGGACCGGTCGACCTGGAGGGAGTGAGCGACTTCGCCCGCGGTCTGCCAGGTGTTGTCCACGTCCAAAAACTTGACCTGGCGTGCTTCTTTGAGGGCCAGACGCACCTGCGGGACGCCATTTGGGAGAAGCGGATCACGCGCGTCGTCGTGGGTGCATGCAGCCACCGCACCCATCTGGCACTGTTCCAACGGATGGGCTGGCAGGCCGGGCTCAATGCAAGCTATGTGGAACTGGTCAACCTGCGCGAACACTGCGCCTGGCCGCACGCGCAGGATCCCTGCGGCGCGACACGCAAAGCAAGCGAGATGATCCACATGGCGGTTGGCCGCCTGCGATTGGCCAAGCCAGTGCGCAAGCAGACGCGCCAGATGGCGAACGCGGCACTGGTGATCGGCGGGGGGATCACAGGTATGACGGCGGCGCTGGAGATCGCCGATGCGGGCTACCCCGTGACCGTGGTCGAGAAGACCGGTGCGCTGGGCGGCAACATGCACCACGTGTACTACGTGGCCGAGGGGGCCAACCCGCAGGGCATGCTGCGTGACGTGGTCAATCGCGTCGTGGCGCACGAGCGCATCAGCCTGCTCTTCCACAGCCAGGTTGTGCAGCAAACGGGCAGCGTCGGTGACTTCCGCACCCTGGTACGCAGCGAGCCGCCAGGAATGCATGCGCATCAGGAAGAGATCCACCATGGCGTGACGGTGGTGGCCGTGGGCGGACGGGAGGGCGGCGGGTCGCAATACATGCTCGGCCAGGATCCGCGCGTGATGAAGCAATCCCAAATGGAGGAGCTGATCGCGCATCAGCCCGAGAAGGTCGCCGCGCTGCGCCAGGTCGTGATGATCCAATGCGTTCAGTCGGAGGGCGGCGCGGAGTACTGCTCGCGCATCTGCTGCACGAACAGCATCAAGAATGCCACCCGCCTGAAGATGCTCAATCCGGCCTGCCAGGTGGTGATCCTGTACAAGGACATCATCACCTATGGATTCCGGGAGACCTATTACTCGGAAGCCAGGCGAAGGGGTGTGCTGTTTGTGCGCTACACATCCAACGATCTGCCGCGCGTTGCCCTCGAGGGGCAGGGGGCGCAGGCACGGCTGGTGGTGAGTGTGCGGGAGCATGTGTTCGGCAAGCTGATGGAATTTGCCCCAGATGTTCTTGCCCTGAGCACGAGTATGGTGCCAGTTGAAGAGGCGCAGGACCTGGCGCGCCTGCTGCGTGTGCCTCTGTCGAGCGAAGGTTTCTTCCTGGAGGCGCACCTCAAGATGCGGCCCATGGAATTCGCGGATGAAGGCATGTATCTAGCGGGCATGGCGCACTACCCCAAGTTTATCGAGGAGTGCATCACGCATGCGCAGGCCGCAGCCGGGCGGGCGATTACTTTTCTCTCGCGCGGCGAAATCCAGGTCGGTGGAAATGTCGCGACGGTGGATGCGACGAAATGCACGGCCTGCCTGACGTGCGTGCGCACCTGCCCGTTCGGCGTTCCGGAGGTGCGGGAAGATTGCCTTGGGGTGGGCGGGGTCCGCGGCACAGCCTGGATCGATCCGGGGCGCTGTCAGGGGTGCGGCACATGCACAGGCGAATGCCCTGCGCGGGCGATCCAACTGGAGGCATACCCTGACGCGCAACTGTGCTTTGGTGTGGGCGCATGGAGCGCCCCGCGCGTAGCGGCGGAGTCGCCAGCCAGGTGAGCGCGCCGCTGGCGACCGAGGTGGAGGAACGGGTGTGCAATGGCTCCGTGCCTGCCTGCGTGCGTGCCGCTAGAACGCGCTGTTGCGGGTGCATGGCGAGCTCGCCGTGGGGGCGGATCTTTGGCAATGCACCCGGTGCGGCTCGTCGGAGACGGCCTGCCCCGTGGGCGCGCTGAGGTTGGTCGCGCGCCACAATGGCGGGATGTGAGGCGATACGGGCACGGCGCACGACGAGGGCAGGTCGAAGGATGCGAGCATGACTTTCGAACCCGAGATAACGGCGTTTTCGTGCATCTATTGTGGATATACGGCGATCGATACTGCGGGAGCATTGCACCTGAGCTATTCGGCCAGCGTGAAGATCGTCCGGCTCCCGTGCACCGGCAAGTTGGATGCCCTTTACCTCCTGAGTTCATTTGAGCAGGGGGCGGATGGCGTGTTGGTTGTGGCTTGCCCGCTCGGCAACTGCCACCACGTGCGCGGTAATGAACGCGCTCGAGCGCGGGTGGAGCGGGTGCAAGGGCTGCTGAAGACCATCGGCGTCGAGTCGGACAGAGTGAAGATGATCTTCGTGTCCGGCGGGCAAGGTGCGACAGTGGCGCGCGAGGCCAATGCGCTCGTATCGCGCGTGAGAGAGCTTGGCCCATCGCCCCTCAAAGCGGCGGGGTGTGGGGTGAGCTTGTCGGCGGAGGCCTCGGCCGCGCCGGTGAGGTAGGCGCGCAACGGGAGCGACGCAGGTCGCGGAGGACCGGCGCCCTGGGCTGAGGATGGGATCGGTGCAAGCGCATTCCCAGGCTTGGAGGGCTTGAGAGTGGGCGAGAGGCAAAATCTGACCGGTGCGGTGATGGTGGTCGGCGGGGGTATCGCCGGCATGCAGGCCAGTCTGGACCTGGCCGAGCAGGGCTTTCGCGTCTACCTCGTCGAGCAGAAGTCGGCCATCGGCGGACACATGGCGCAGCTCGACAAGACGTTTCCGACAAATGATTGTGCCATGTGCAGCATCTCCCCGCGGTTGGTGGACGTGGGGCGGCACCTTAACATCGAACTGATGACCATGAGCGAGGTGGTCAGCCTAAGCGGCGCGCCAGGCGATTTTGCCGTGCGCGTGCGGCGCAAGCCGCGCTATGTGGACGCGACCAAGTGCGTTGGCTGCGGGGATTGTTCGGCGGCCTGCCCGATAGTTCGGCCAGCCGAGTTCGACGAGAAGCTGAGCACGCGCCGGGCCGCGTTCCGCCTCTATCCTCAAGCAACCCCGGTGACCTTCACCATTGAGAAGCTCGGCAAGGCGCCATGCCGCGACGCGTGCCCGACCGGGCAGCGTGCACAGGGCTACGTGGCCCTGGTACGGGAGGGGCGCTACGCCGAGGCCCTGCGGGTGATCACCGAAGACAATCCGTTCCCGGGGATTTGCGGGCGCATCTGCAACCATCGCTGCGAGATTGCCTGCAACCGCGGGTTGGTCGATGAGCCACTGAATATCCATGGCATCAAGCGATTTGTTGCGGACTGGGCTTACAGCCAGCCGCGCCTCCCACCGGCGCGAGTGCCGCACTCGCACAGCGAGCGCGTTGCTGTGATTGGGGGCGGTCCATGCGGATTGACGGCCGCTCGTGACCTGGCCATGGCAGGCTTTCCGGTGACCGTCTTCGAAGCCCTCCCGGTGGCGGGCGGCATGCTGCGAGTCGGAGTCCCCGAATACCGGCTGCCCGCGGCGATTGTCGACCGGGAAGTGCAAGACATCGTCGACCTGGGAATCGACCTGCGCCTCAGCACGCGCATTGATGATTTGGACGGGCTGTTCGAGCAGGGCTATTCGGCGGTGTTGATCTCCGTTGGGGCCCATGAGGGCAAGAAGCTGCGGATTCCCGGGGCTGACCTGCCGGGGGTCTTGGTCAACACGAGTTTCCTGCGGGATGTGCGTTTGGGTGCGGCCGCCGATCTGGCGGGCCGCAGGGTGTTGGTGATCGGGGGGGGCAATGTTGCGATCGACTGCGCGCGCACCGCGGTTCGGCTAGGCGCCGCCCATGTGACGATGGCCTGCCTCGAATCGCGCGACACCCTGCCGGCCCATGCGTGGGAAGTAGAGGAGGCCGAGGCCGAGGGGGTGGAGGTCGTGCCATCACGCAACTTCCTGCGCATATTGGGCGAGGAGCAGGTGGCAGGGGTGGAGTGCCAGCGCGTAACTCGCTTTCAGTTCGACAGCGAGGGTCAGCTCATTCTGGATACCGAGCCCGGCTCCGAGCAGGTGCTGGAATGCGACACGGTGATCTTCTCGATTGGCCAGCGAGCAGGTTTGGCGTTTATCCCGCCCGACACGGGTGTGGGCCTGACCCGGCAAGGAACGATTGCGGTCAATCCGAACACCTTCGCCGCCACTCGGCCGGGGGTATTCGCCGCGGGCGACGCGACGACGGGTACGGCCTTCGTGGTCGAGGCCGTGGCGGCCGGCCACCGGGCGGCGAAATCGATCCATCGTTTCTTGCTGCATGAGGAACTCGAGCCAGGGTTGGCGCCAGACTTGCCGGTGGTGAGGCTGGAGAGCCACGAGGCGCGCGAGCGGGTGGCGCGCGGCGAGGCTTCCGCTGCCGGGCGCACCGCCATGCCTCAGGTGCCGTTAGAGCGGCGGCGCGGGACGTTTATCGAGGTGGAGGCCGGTTACGGAGAGGCCGAGGCCAAGCGCGAAGCGCAACGATGCTTGCAGTGCGGAATTTGCTCGGAATGTCTCTCGTGCGTCGCCGCCTGTCAGGCGAACGCCATTGACCATGATCAAGTGGAGCGCGAAGAAGAGATCCGCGTGGGCGCGGTCGTTCTCGCTCCAGGGTATGAGGTGTTCGACGCGGAACGCGCCCAGGAATTTGGCTTCGGCCGGAACCGGAATGTTGTCAATGCTCTTCAATTCGAGCGGCTGCTCTCGGCCTCGGGGCCGACGCAAGGTCATGTTGAGCGGCCCAGCGACCATCGGCGGGCAAAGAAGATTGCGTTCCTGCAATGTGTTGGCTCACGCGACCAAGCGCATGACTACTGTTCGGCGGTGTGCTGCATGTACGCCAGCAAGCAAGCGATTATGGCCAAAGAGCACGATGCCGAGACGGAAGCCACCATCTTCCTGATGGACATGCGCGCGTTCAGCAAAGGCTACGAGGAGTACTACCAACGCGCGCAGGGTCGTTACGGGGTGCGGTTCGTGCGGACGCGCATCTCGGCGGTGCACGAAGAACCCGGAACCCAGAACTTGAGACTGCAGTATTGGGATCCAGAACAGGCGCGCGCTGTGGAGCAGAGCTTCGATCTGGTCGTGCTCTCGGTTGGAATGGAGACCTCGAGCGAGGTGCGCGCCCTGGCAGGGCGCCTGGGGGTCGAACTCGACCAGTTCGGTTTCTGCCATACCCAATACTTCACCCCGCTTGAGAGCAGCCGCCCGGGTGTGTTCGTGGCCGGGCCATTCAGCGGGCCCAAGGACATACCCGAAACGGTCGTGCAAGCTTCGGGTGCGGCGGCGTTGGCCGGGCGGCTTCTGGCGCCGGCGCGTGGCGTGCTGGCGCGGAGGCGCGAGTATCCGCCGGAGCGAGAGGTAGGCGGCGAGGCGCCGCGCATCGGAGTCTTCGTGTGCCACTGCGGCTCGAATATCGCTGGGTATCTCGACGTGGAAGCCGTCACACGTTTTGCCGAACGGCTGCCGGGCGTGGTCCACGCGGAGCGCAACTTGTACACATGCTCGCAGGATTCCGTCGCGGCGATCATCCAGCGCATTGGGGAGCACCGGCTCAACCGGGTCGTCGTGGCGAGCTGCACGCCGCGGACGCATGAGCCGCTGTTTCAGGATGCCTTGCGCGAGGCCGGGCTGAATCCGTTTCTGTTCGAGATGGCCAACATCCGCAACCAGTGTTCGTGGGTGCATTCGACCGATCACGACGCGGCGACCGCGAAGGCCCAGCGTGTGGTTCGCATGTCCGTCGCGCGCGCAGGAGGGCTGGAACCGCTTGTGCGCACCGGCGTCCCTGTCGAGCATGGTGCGCTGGTCGTCGGCGGCGGGCCGGCAGGGATGAGCGCGGCGCTTGTCCTTGCGGAACAAGGTTTCGCCGTTCACCTGGTAGAGCGCGAGGATAAGCTGGGTGGAAACCTGCGCAACCTGCGGTTCCTGGCTGGCGGGTCTGCCCCCCAAGAGCTGCTGCGCGACCTGGTAGAACGGGTGGAGAGTCAGCCGCGGATCGTCAGCTACATGCAGGCGGTTGTGGCCGAAACGCAGGGGGTGGTCGGCAATTTCGTTTCGCGGCTGCAGCAGGCGGATGGGTCGCGCGTCGAGGTGCGACATGGCGCGACCATCATCGCCACGGGAGGCAAGGAAGCGCGCGGGGAGTATCACGGGCTCGGGCGGCACCCGCGGGTCATAACCCAGCAGGAATTCGAGCAGCGCTTGTGGGAGGAGGAGGGGCGGCGCATCTCTGCACGCGGATTGTTTGAAGGGAAAGGCCCCGTGCGAGTCGTTATGTTGCAATGCGTTGGAGCCGAGGGCTTCTGCGGCCGGATCTGCTGCGGCGAGGCGCTTAAGACGGCCACCGCGCTCAAACGCGCCGAGCCCGCCGCGGACGTGCGCATTCTCTTCCGGGATTTGCGGGCTTTTGGGACGCGCGAATGCGAGTACACCGAGGCCAGACGTGCGGGAGTGGAATTCTTGAGGTACGAGGCCGCCAATCCGCCTCAAGTAGACTGCGGCGGCGACCTGCCCAAGGTGACGGTGGTCGATGCCTCATTGCAGCAGTCGCTGTCGTTCTCGGCGGATTGGCTTGTCCTGAGCACTCCGATGATCGCGGCGGAGGGGGCCCACGAGCTGGCGCAGGTGTTCAAGGTGCCGCGCGATGCGCAGGGTTATTTCCTGGAAGCGCACGTGAAGCTGAGGCCGTTGGATTTTGCCTCGGAGGGCGTGTTCATGGCCGGGGCAGCCCACTATCCGAAATTCCTGGATGAGGCCATCGCCCAGGGGCAGGCGGCTGCCTCAAGGGCTGCCAACATCCTGGCGCGCGATACGCTTCCGGCGGGCGGAGCCGTGGCGAGTGTGGACTCTTCGCTGTGCAGCGGGTGCCTGACGTGCGTGCGCGTGTGCCCGATGCAGGTTCCGGCCATTCGTGCGGATTTCTCTGGCGTGGGCGGCGTTGTGGGCGCGGCCTATATCGACCCGGTGGCATGTCAGGGATGTGGTCAATGCGTCGGCGAATGCCCAGCGCATGCCATCGTCCTGATGCACAGCCGGTCAGAGCAGATTCGCTCCAAGATCGCCGCGCTCTTCGAAGAGGCCGGGGCATGGGCGAGCTAGGTTTCGAGCCGCGAATCGTTGCGCTATGTTGCCACTATTGCGCCTATGCGGCAGCAGATTTGGCGGGTGCCTTGCGGTTGCAGTATCCCGACACCATCCATGTGGTGAAGATTCCCTGCACCGGCGACCTGGATGTGCGAGACGTGCTGGATGCTTTCGAGTCCGGGGCGGACGGCGTGATGATCGCGGGATGCATGGAAGGGGATTGCCATTATCAGACCGGCAACGTGCGGGCGCGGAAGCGCGTGGATCGGACGCGGCAAGTGCTGGCGGAGGCCGGAGTGGGGGGCGAGAGGATTCGGATGTATCACTTGTCGTCGGCGATGGGTGCTCGCTGGGCGGAGGTGGCCCGTGAGATGGATGCGCACATCCGCCAGCTTGGCCCCTCGCCATTGCGCGCCACTGCCCGGCGCCCCTCCGTCGAGACATGACAGGCCAGAGGTATGGGGTTGAGGTGCGCTTAGCCCGCAGAGGAGAACGGCGAGAGCCGTGAGGAGGCACTATGATCGTCGCCGAACAGAAGCCCTTGGAGGAGATCCGCAGCCTGATCCAGGGAGCCGAGAAAGTGCTGGTGGTGGGATGCGGAACGTGCGTGACAGTGTGCTTCTCGGGCGGTGAGAAGGAGGCCGGCATCCTGGCCTCGGCCTTGCGCATGGCCAGCCGGGTGGACGGCCGACCTCAACAGGTGACGCATGCGGTCGTGCAACGGCAGTGTGAGTGGGAGTACATCGATGCGGTGCGCGACGAGGTGCGCGAGGCAGATCTAGTTCTTTCGCTGGGATGCGGCGTGGGGGTCCAGGCCATGGCCGAGCGCTTCCCGGAGAAGATCGTGGTTCCGGGCTTGAACACGGCCTTCATGGGGATGCCGGTCGAGCAAGGGGTGTGGTCGGAGCGATGTCAGGCATGCGGGAACTGCCTGCTGGGGCTGACGGGCGGGGTGTGCCCGATCGCGCGCTGCTCCAAACAGTTGCTCAACGGGCCGTGCGGGGGATCGGTGGATGGGCATTGCGAAATTAGTGTCGATACGGACTGTGCCTGGCAACTCATCTACGATCGGCTCAAAGCACAGGGCCGGCTGGAGTTGCTGCTGGAGATTCAACCGCCGAAGGATTGGCGGACTTCGCGCGATGGCGGGCCACGCAAGATTGTGCGCGAGGACCTGCGGTTGAATCCGACGGGTTCGATCTGAGGACGGCGGCGGAAAGAGGTGAGCCATGAGTTCAGCGAACAACGGTTTGCGCACTGAGAGCCGGCTAGAGCGGGTGCTGCATTCGGGGCAATTCGCGGTAACGGCGGAGCTCGGCCCGCCCAAGAATGCGGACCCGGCCATCATCCGGCAGAAGGCGCGCCTGTTGCATGGGTGGGCGGATGCGGTGAACATCACCGACAACCAGACGGCCATTGTTCGCATGTCTTCCATTGCGGCCGGCAAACTGGCGTTGGATGAGGGGCTGGAGCCCATCATCCAAATGACGTGCCGCGACCGCAACCGGCTGGCGATGCAGGCGGACATCTTGGGCGCCTACGCGCTCGGGCTGCGCAACCTGCTGTGCCTGACGGGAGACCACCATTCATTTGGCAATCACCCACAGGCCAAGAACGTCCACGACCTGGACTCAATGCAGCTCATTCAGATGGTCGTCGGGCTACGCGATCGGGCCGCTTTCCAATGTGGAGAGGAAATCAAGGGGGTCGCGCCGCGCTTCTTTGTGGGCGCAGCGGAGAATCCCTTTGCTGATCCGGCGGAGTTTCGGCCGTTGCGCCTGGGCAAGAAGGCGCGAGCCGGTGCCGACTTCGTGCAAACCCAGTTGGTTTATAACGTACCGCGCTTCCGCGAGTTCATGGCGCGCGTCTGCGACCTGGGGGTGGACAAGCAAGTCTACCTTCTCGCCGGTGTTGGGCCGTTGAAGTCGGTGGGCGCGGCCAAGTACATGCGCGACAAGGTGCCCGGGCTGGATGTGCCCAACGAGATCGTCGAGCGTATGGAGGCGGCGGGCAAGGGCATCGACGACAAGAAGGCCAAGGCCGAGGCGGCCAAGCGAGTCGGCATCGACATCTGCGTCGAGTTGATCCAGCAGATGCGCGAGGTGCCGGGCGTGGCGGGCGTGCACATCATGGCCATCGAGTGGGAAGAGGCCGTGGCGGAAATCGTCCAGCGTGCGGGTCTCGCCCCGAGGCCGAATGGGTCGGCGGCGCAATGACGTGCGGAAAGCGCCGGGACGTGCTGCGGCGCGAAACGGAGGCGGCATGAGCGTTGAAGTGAACACAGGTCTAGCAGAGCGCATCCAACGGGCCACCGGCGAGAACGTGTACATGTGCTATCAGTGCGTCAAGTGCACCTCCGGCTGTCCGATGATGAACTTCTTCGACATGGCGCCCAATCAGGTGATGCGAGCGGCGCAGCTCGGGCTGGAAGACGACGTCTTCAACGCGCGCACGCCCTGGATGTGCGCCTCCTGCCAGACGTGCACGACACGCTGCCCGCAGGGCCTCGATATCGCCAAGGTGATGGACTTCATTGTGAGTGAGGTGGTAGAGCGCGGTCTGCCGGCCAAAGTCCCCGAGGTGGCGCTTTTCAACAAGGTCTTCCTGCGCGATGTCAACCTGCTCGGCCGTCTCTATGAGCTCGGACTGATGGCTGAGGTCGACCTGCGCAATTGGACGATCATGCGCGATATTCCATTGGCGCTCGCACTGGTCGGCAAAGGTGCCATCCACCCGCTGCCGGAACTGTCTCGGGTACGCTTCCACCCGGGTGCAGCCAAGGCCCCGCCGCGGGGCGAGATGGAAATTGGCTACTACCCAGGCTGCTCGTTGCATGGGATGGCCTCGGCCTTTGACAAATCGGCACGCGCGGTGCTGGAGGCTTTCGGGTACACGCCCGTGGAGCCCAAAGGATGGGTGTGTTGCGGCTCGACGCCTGCCCATCGGTTAGATGAGCGGGCGGCGGTCCGCCTGCCGATGATTAACATGCAGCTCCTGGATCAACAGGGCTTTCGGGAGGCCGCACTGCCATGTGCCTCCTGCTTCAGCCGCTTCCGCGTGGCACTCCACGAATGGCGGACGCGGCCGGAATTGCGCGAGATGATAGATAAGGAAATGGGCGAAGCTTACCCCGACCGGGTCGAGGTGCGGTCGCTGCTCGATTTCGTGATTCAACGTGTAGGGTTCGAGCGGGTCGAACAAGAAGTGCGCGTCCCGCTTCGCGGGCTCAAGGTCGCATGCTACTACGGTTGCTTGCTGACGCGCCCGCCCAAGGTGACCGGCGCGGTCGATTACGAGTACCCTCGCGGACTTGATCGGCTGATGCAGTCTATCGGTGCCGCTCCGGTGGAGTGGGACCTCAAGGTGGCGTGCTGCGGGGGGTCGCTGGCGATGACCCGGCCCGAGGTGTTGCTGGAACTTGGCAAGCGAATCATCGACAACGCTCGCGACCGGGGCGCCCAGGCCATCGTGGTGGCGTGCCCGTTGTGTGAGATCAATTTGCAGGGGCATCAGGCGCAGATGCGCGTGGAGCCGCGCATGCCGATCATCTACTTCACCCAGCTCATGGCGGTGGCGCTGGGAAGGGAGAAGGAGGCGGCGCTTGGGCACAACCTGGTGGACCCGCGGCCGCTCGTGAATTCGGTGCTGGGCGACCGGAGCTAGCGCGGCTCGCGCAGCCCAGCCATCCAAACGCCGCCAGACGGAGGTCGAGGAAATGGACAAGCGCAGCAAAGTCCTGCTGCCTGCTCTTTTCGAGAAGATGCAGCAGCGCGTGCCGATCACGATGGTGACCTGCTATGACTATCCGATGGCCTACCTGGTGGAGCAGGCCGGCGTGGATATCGTGCTGGTGGGCGACAGCCTGGGCATGACTGTCCTGGGCTACGAGAGCACTCTGCCGGTGACGATGGAGGACATGATCCGCCATGCACAGGCCGTTCGGCGCGGAACGCCGAACGCGTTTCTCATCGGCGACATGCCCTACATGACCTACCAAGTAAGCCTCGAAGACGCTGTGCGCAATGCGGGGCGTTTCATGGCGGAGGCAAGCTGTGATGGCGTGAAATTGGAGGGCGGCGTGGAGATGGCGGACCGCGTGCAAGCTATTAGGCGCGCCGGCATTCCGATTATGGGCCACCTCGGGCTTACGCCGCAGAGCACCTCGGCCCTGGGGGGGTTCAAGGTGCAAGGTAAGGACGCGGCCCGCGCCCGGCGCATCGTCGACGATGCCTTTGCGCTTGAGCAGGCCGGGGCCTTCAGCATCCTGCTCGAGATGGTGCCGGATCGGGTGGCTGGGCTCATCACCGGACGCGCGGGTGTGCCGATCATCAGCCTGGGGTCAGGTCCGCAAGCGCACGGTCAGCTGCTCATTTTCCACGATATGTTCGGATTGTATCCACGCTTCAAGCCGAAGATGGCCAAAGTCTTCGGGAATGCCGGGGAAGTGATCCTGAACGGCCTCAAGCAGTACGTGGCCGAAGTTCGGTCGCGTGAGTTCCCAGGCGCGGACAACTGGTTTGGCATGAAGGACGATCAGTACGATGAGCTTGTGCGAGGCCTAGAGTAGGAGGGGCGGTGGACGAGATTCTCGAACGGCTGCTTCTGTCCGCGCAGCATGTGGCGCAGGTCAATCGGCTCCTGAGCGATGGCGCCAATCCGGTTGTGCGCGGATTCCTGGATGTGATTCGGAAGTACGGGACGGTCGAAGAAATCAACCGCAAGGCGCGTGCAGCCGGGCAGTTGGAGTCGCTCAAGGCCCGGTTGAAGGAGCTTAGGTCGCCCTACGTTGAGGATCTGAGCTGGTTGGAGGGCGAGCGGGACCGTGGCGCGTTTGCGACCATGGATGAATTCCGTCTGGCCGCCACCCAGGGGAGGGCGGTCGATCGCCTCGCTTCTCGCTTGGCCGTGACCCTGGAGATCAGTGCCTTCCAGTATTTCCCGTGGATCGTGACGGAGGCCCAACAAGCCATCGAGCGGCGGGAGTTGATGCCGGGACGCTATATTCGCGTGCGTCGAATGAAAGAGTCTGAGCAAGACCAGGGCGACCTGCTGGCGGTGGTGGCGGCCATGCAAATCGTGGGCGCCTCTTACGTCGAGACGCTCGACACGAGGGGTACGGATGGATCGAACATTCACCTGGGGGGCCCGGAGACGATCACCGGCTACTTCGGCGGCATCGGCCAGCCGAATGACCACGCGCTCATGTGGTTGGATGAACTGCTCTACTACTACACCAACTATGGCGTGCGGGCCGTCCTGAACATCAATCCGGGCACGGTGCTGCTCGGGTACATGCTCTACAAGGTCGGGGTGGATATCGAGTTCAAGATTTCGGTATTCATGGGCAATGACAACCCGTATGCCGCACTGTGGACGCTGCTGGGTGCGCGCCTGTTTGCACGCCCAGATGGGTCCACGCCGCTGATCGGGTTCAACTTCGGCAATTCTATCGACAACCGAACGCTTGAGTTGTCCGCCTCGGTTCGCGAAGCGCTTGAGCTTGAGGAGATCGTCCGATTCGAGCACCACATCACCGAGGCCTGGAAGAGCATCGTGCGTCAGCCGTACGACCGGCGAGCGGAGCTGGTGGATGTGGCGCAGCACGTTGCCAATATCTCTGCCAAGCACGAGGGCGGCGAAGTGTCCACGGAGCAAGCGCGCGAGCATGCCTCCGACATTCTGGATTACTTCCTGGCCAAAGAGGAGGTCGAGCATAGGGGGCTGATGCCCGCGCTGCTGCGCAACTACCTGGACAAGCACGATTCGGTCAACCTCACGGCTCGGGCGCTGCTCGCGGCGGGGATCCCGGTCGTGGCGGCGCGGCGCCTTCACGGGCAAGCGATGTAGGCCTCAGGTGGGGGGTAACAAATGGAGCGTGGGATGAAGATTGCGGTGTCGGGCAAAGGTGGCGTTGGGAAGACAACTGCCACGGCTCTCTTGGCGTACGGCTACGTCGCACGGGGCTACCAGGTCTTGGCCGTCGATGCGGATCCTTCGCCATGCCTTGGCCAGGCGCTCGGTTTCCCAGAGAAGGTGCTTCAGGGATTGCGGCCAATCGCCGAAATGGAAGACCTGATTGCGGAACGGACGGGCACACAGCCGGGAAGCATGGGCGGGTATTTCCGCCTGAATCCACGCGTTGAGGATATCCCGGAGAGATTCTCCGCGCTGCACCGGGGGGTGAGGCTGCTTCAGCTTGGGGCCGTGGAAAAGGGGGGCGCGGGCTGCATCTGCCCGGAGAGCGTGCTGCTTCGATCGCTCGTGACGCACATCCTGCTGCGACGGACGGACGTGGTGCTGCTGGACATGTACGCCGGCGTTGAGCACCTGGGGCGGTCAACCGCCGATGCGGTGGATGCCATGATCATCGTTGTGGAACCGACCGCGCGCAGCCTGGGGACGGCTGGACAAATCCGCGCCCTCGCCGAGGACCTGCGCTTACCTCACCTGTTTCTCGTTGGGTCGAAAGTTGCCAGCGCCGAGGACCGCGAGTTCATCGAGCAACACTCGCCCGGGTTGGAGGTGCTGGGGCACCTCTCAGCCGACATGGGCGTGCGCGATGCAGACCGCGAAGGTGTTGCGGTTCACGATCGATCGGAGAGGTTAGTCGCTGAAGCCGCAACCATCGCGCATACCCTGGAGCAGCGATTAGGGCGGGGAGATCCGAGCCCCACTTAGGAGGGCGTGCCGATCCTCCTGGAGAACGATTGGATCCGGGGCAGCGCGTCGCTGCCCCGGATTGTTCTAGGCGCCTGGTGGGAACGGGCGCCGTCAGCCAACCCCGAAACGAGCGAGCGAGCGTTGCTTTTCTGCGAGTGCGCGGATCGCCGCCATGCGGGTGGCAGCGGGCTCCTGGCCAGAGGCGCGCAGGTCGCGTTCCATGGCTTGCATCGATTGGAGGATCGGGTCCGTGAGCTCAGCCGCGTGAGCGCGCAGCATACCTTCGGCGGAGGCGTCGTCTGGCGTGTTGAGCAGGTCTCGAATCAGGCGAACCTCGGGCGGGACGGTCTTCTCGAGGGCCTCCATCACGTGCTTGTTGATTGCCTCGAGGCGTGTCGTGACCTCGGTGCGATTGGCATTTCGTGCGGCTTCGAGGTTGGCCTCAAGGATCGCGAAAAATGACTCATCGATTTCGGGCAGGCGTTCGTCGATCGCGGAGGGCAGGTCGGTGGCTTGCAGCAAGTACTGCAACAAGTCGGCGGAGCGGCGCACCTCGGCCTGAGCCGCACCGCGCAAGCGTTGGCTCTCGCGCAGTGCCAGGTCGCGGATGGCGGCCAAGCGCTCGCGATCAGCCGGGTCGGCCTTGTCGACGCGTTGTGTCAGGGCCTGGAAGAAGGCGTAGTCCATGACTTGCCACGCCAGGGCGCTCAGGCCGGCCACCTTGTCGAGGCTGGGTGCGCTGCTGAACAGCGCCACCAGCTTGTCGAGAGTTGGGTTGGGTCCGAGCGCCTGCAGGTCCTTGGCGGCAGCCGCTAGGGCCTCGGTCTGCTGGCGGATGCGTGCGCCCAAGGCGGTGAGGGTGAGCAGTCGATCGCGAACTGCGGCTGCTCTGTCGGCCGTGGGCTTGTCGCCTTGGGCTTGGGCTGATTCGACGAAGAGAGAAACGAGCTGGAAGACGGTCGCGTCGATTTCTTTATCGTTCGCGCGAATCATATCGTCAAGGGCGGCGGGGTCTGTCGACATCAGCGCCTGGGCAAGACGGGTGCGCGCACGTTGGGCCTCGAGCATCTCCTTTGTGATGCCGTCCGCCTGGAGGACGCGTTCAGCGAAGCCCTGAAAGGTGAGGAAAGACTTGGGCCGCAGCAAGTAGCCTTTGCGCTGTTCGGGGGGCAGCGCAGAGACCACCGACTGGGTGAGGCGTCCCAGCACCCGCTCTTGCTCGACGTTGCTCATGCCAAGTTCGGGCGGGACGAAGGTGAGGAGCAGTTCTTTCTCGGCGTCGTGGTAGAGCAAGGGAGTGCCCAGAGCACCCCGATACTGGCAGGTGGGGCAGTCGATCAGGTTGAAATCGCCTCGCAGGAGACGCGTCTTGGCCGATGGGTCCTGGGTTTGGTCGAACACTTGTTGAATGTCTGCGGCAAGCGGGTTGCCGCATTTCGGGCATTGGATGGCGGTGCGTGTTGCGGGCATGGGTGCTCCTGAAGAATAGATGGCCTCCGCGCTCCGTTCGAGCGTGCAGGAGGGTCCTACGATGGGTCCGTGAGAGGGTGCGAGATGTCGGCGCGCGGTAGACCGAACGAGATCGAAGTTCCTTCGCCGGGCCGGCTGTCGGCCCAAATGTGCCCATGGTGTGCTTCGGCGACGGCTCTGGCCAGGAACAGCCCCAACCCGGCGCCCTTGGTGCGGCGAGCTGCATCGACCGCCCGATAGAAGCGGTCGAAAACGTGAGGCAGGTCCTGCGGGGAAATGCCCGGGCCCTGATCGCTCACGGTAACAACCACTTGGGCCGGGTCAAGCCTGCCGCGAATACTGATCGCCGTTCCCGCTGGCGAGTACTTGACCGCATTGGAGATCAGGTTACTGAGGACTTGGGTCAGGCGTTCTTCATCCCCAGTGACCGGCGGGAAATCGGGCGGGAAATCGATCTGAAACGTGTGCTGGGGCGCCTGCTTGGAGAGGCGGTCGACGAGGCGAGTGGCCAAGCTCTCCAATTGTACCTCGCCCATGTGCAGTTGCAGACCGCCGGCTTGTAAGCGGGATGCATCGAGCAAGTCCTCGATAAGCCCGGCCAGGCGGTCAGCCTCCTCTTCGATAACGGTCAACCCGTCGGCCACGGTCGGGGGATCCCAGGCGGCGTCCTCTCGGCGCAACGTGCTGGCATAGCCCTTGATGAGAGCGACGGGGGTTTTCAGTTCGTGGCTGATGATTGAGATGAAAGTGCTCTTCAACTCCTCGGCTTCTCTGAATCGCGAGAGGTCGCGGACGTTGACCACCGTGTTTTGCAGGGTACGGTCGGGGGCGAAGACCGGCGCGTACGAGACGCCGACCGGGAGTAGGCTCCCGTCGCCGCGAATGAGCGTGCCCTCCACGTAAAGGGTTGCTTGATCTGAGAGGGGCCAGCCGCCGGCCTGTGCGCGTTCGAGGGTCGTGCCAGTTGTGACCGCGGAAAAACGCACAACGTGATCGTGAGAGCGCCCGACGGCGCTTTCCTGTGCAATGCCTGTAAGCCTGTGCAGGGCACGATTGAAGCGTTGGATATGGTTGCCTGGGCCGAGGATGGCGATGCCCTCGGCCGAGCCATCGAGGATGGCATCCAGGCGGCGCTTTTCTTCGGTAACCTGCGAGAAGGCTCGTGCGTTGGAGACGGCAATGGCCGCTTGATCGGCGAAGCTCTGGAGCAGAGCGCGTTCGTTGGTACTGAAGCCGCCCTCGAAATCACGGAAGACGAACACGACCCCCACCGCCTGATCGTGGGCCACCATCGGCAAACCGAGCGCAGTGAGCAGCCCGAGCGACGCGATGCGGGTGATTTGGCGCAAGCAATCGTCAAGCGCGGGCAGGACGACGGTTTGTGGGTCGCCGACGGCGGGCAGATCGGCAAGCAGAGGTTCGAGCACGTGCAGGAACGTGGGCTTCAGACCGAACGAGGCGGCCACGTGCCATGCGCGGCGGTCGGCCGCCCCGCGCCCGCCAGGATCGCACAACGCAATGATGCCCGCCTTGCCGCCCAGCATCTCGACCGCATAGCGCAGAATCTGGTCGAGCAGGCGCGGAAGGTCGAGTTCTTGGGTAATGGCGCGCGCGATTTCTAAGAGGATGTCGCGTTGGCGTACTCGGGAATCTGGGAGCACAGGTTGATGGCTTGGGAGCTGCGTTCTACCAGTCCTCGCGCCGCTCCGCCTCCGTTATCGAGTAGTCGAGCAGTTCGAGTCCCTCGTCAAGAAGCTCACGCGAGATGCTGAGCGGTGGAGCCACGCGAACGACGTTGGTGCTGCAGCCCAGGAGCAGTAGGCCATGGGAGAAGGCGGCGTGGACGATCTGGTCGCGCAACACGTTCGCCGGCTCCTTGCTCCCGCGGTCGCGGACAAACTCAATGCCGATCATCAAGCCTTTGCCGCGCACGTCTCCAATTGAAGGATGGGCGGCCATCATCGTCCGCAGGCGCTGGAGACTGTAGTCGCCCAGGCTGGCCGCATTGGCCATGAAACCTTGTTCGATGAGCCGCAGGGTGGCCAGGGCAGCGGCGCACGAGATGGGATTGCCGCCGTATGTGTTGCCATGGGCGCCGCTTGGCCAGGTCATCAAGCTCTTGCGAGCGATGAGCGCGCCGAGAGGCATGCCCGAGGCGATCCCCTTGGCGCAAGCCACCATGTCGGGCTCGACTCCCCAGTGCTGAATGCCCCACCACTTGCCCGTGCGGCCGATGCCGGATTGCACTTCGTCGGCGATAAGCAGGATGCCGTGTCGGTCGCACAGTTGGCGCAAGGCGGGGAAGAAGCCGTCGGAGGGGACGATGTACCCGCCTTCGCCCTGGATGGGTTCGAGCAGGATTGCGGCGCAGTCCTCGGCGGGCATGAGGTGTCCAAACACCTGGTGCTCGATGTAGTCGACGACTGTCTCGCCGTAATCGGCGGAGGTCGGAGCGAGCACCTGGCGATAAGGATTCGGGAAGGGGACGTGAGTCACACCGGGCATGGTGGGGTAGAAGCGATAGCGATAGAGAGGCTTGCTGGCCGTGAAGGCCAAAGCGCCCATGGTGCGCCCGTGGAATCCGCCGAAGAAACCGATAAAGCGCTGGCGGCCGGTGGTGTAGCGGGCGAGCTTGATCGCCGCTTCAACTGACTCGGCGCCCGAATTGGTCATGAAACACAGGGCGTCTTCTTTGAACGGCGCGATTTCGTCGAGTTTCTCGCCCAGCTCGATCCATGAACGATGGTAGTAGTCGGAAGAGATGTGGATGAATTGAGCCGCCTGGCGCTGGATGGCTTCCACCACCTCAGGGTGGGAATGGCCGGTCGAACACACCGCAATGCCGGCGTTGAAGTCGATGAACCGGTTGCCGTCCACGTCCCAGACTTCAGAGCCAAGGCCATGGTCCATCACAAAGGGCACGTCTCGCGGGTAGGAAGGCGAGATGAAGGCAGTATCACGCCGGATGAATTCGACAGATTTGGGGCCGGGGACCTGGAGCGTCGGGATGGGCATAGCAGGCCTCACGCGAACATTAAGCTAGGGAGCGCGGAGCGAGTGACGACGTCAGACGACAACCGAGCCTGGCTGCAATGCCGGATTGAGACACAGCGCCAGGCCGCCGAGAAGACCGGCGTCGTCGCCGAGTTGGGCGGCACAGATGGTAAGTTGCTCGAGATAGACAGCGGCCATCGCGTGATTGGCTACGCCTTCGCGGATGGGCGCAAGCAGAAGTTCGCCTAGGCCCATGACTCCTCCGCCGAGGATGACCCGCTGGGGTGAAAAAACAGCGAGACAGTCGGCGATAAACCGTGCAAGCAGCGCGCCTGTGTCGGCAACCAGGGTTTGCGAAAAGGCATCTCCCTGGCGGGCGGCATCGGCGATTCGCTCGGCTGTGACGGTGAGGGGGTCGCTTCGGTAGAGTCGGGAGAGACTGGAGGAGGCGCCGGCGGCCAGACGAGCGCGAGCTTCGCGCGCGATGGCCGGACCGGAGGCAAGCGCCTCGAGGTGCCCCCTGCGGCCGCACCCGCACCGCGGGCCGCGCGGATCAATTGTGACGTGACCTAGTTCGCCGCCAAGCCCGCGGCTTCCGAGTAGCAAGCGGCCGCCGCTGATGACGCCGCCGCCAATTCCTGTTCCGAGTGTCAGGTAGACGATGTCGGCTGCGCCTTGGCCAGCGCCATACGTCCACTCGCCAAGTGCGGCCAAGTTGGCGTCATTGGCGATGTACACAGTTGCAGCGTAGCGGGACAAGAGCCAATCACGCAGCGGCAGGTCACGCCAGGCGGGGATATTGGGCGCGCTGAGGACCACCCCGCGAAATGGATCGACTGGGCCGGGCGTCCCGACGGCGATGGAGAGGTTGGCCAGATCCGTGTCGGGCGGAAGCACATCCTGGATGGCGAGTGCAACCGCCTCCAAAATGGGCGCCTGATCGGGCGTATGGGGGGTGAGTCCACGTGTGTGGCGGACCGGTGTGGTGTCTTGACCAAGAAACAGGGCCGCGCGAATATGCGTCCCGCCAAGGTCGACCGCGATGGAGTTGGGCCGGGCCATGGCGAGAGTATAGCATACGAAATCGCAGTATTCTCGCAGAACGCGACGCTTCGCCGAAGTGAGCGAGATTGGTCAGTGCGCTTGCGGGGTGTGGGGCGGGTGAGCGAATTTCGCGTGGCCAAATCGCTGAGCGGCAGGATATTCCTGCCCCGTTTGTGACAGAGACACTGACCCGCCTGGCATCTGCCGGAATTGTCAGCAGCTACCGCGGGGTCAAGGGAGGGGTGGTCCTGGGCCGCAGGCTTGAGGACCTTTCTCTTTTTGAGGATGTCGAGGCGGTCGAGGGGCCGATGTCGCTCAACCGGTGCCAAGGCCACCTCGATACGTGCCCCCCGGGAGGATGAAACAAATCCTCAACGACAGCAAGCGTCTCTGCTGGAATCGCCTCTCACGCGGCGACTGCTGCTCGCTGCCGGGCATGTCAGAACTTGTAACCGAAACGACGCAGCAGCGCTTTGCGTGCTACCTGGTCGGCTTCGGTCTCGATGCCCTTGGGGGAGCCCCCGTCAATGACGCCAAGGATTCCCCGACCTGCATCGGTGTCGGCGAGAACGACCTGCACTGGGTTGGAGGTCGCGCAGAAGATCGCGCATACTTCGGGAACAGCCTGGATGGCGTTTAGAACGTTGATGGGGTAAGCGTTCTCCAGGAGAACGATGAATGAATGTCCGGCGGCGATGGCCCGAGCGTTCTTCATTGCCAAATCTGTCATCGCGGGCGAGGTGCCGGAGAAGCGGACAAGGGCATCGCCCGAGGCCTCGCAGAAGGCTAGTCCGAACTTGACGCCCGGGACCGTGTTGACAATCGCCTCATGGATGTCTTCGACAGTCTTTATGAAGTGGGCTTGGCCGAGGATGACATTTACGTCTGAGGGCTTGTCGATGAGGTAAGCAATGAGATTCATTGACGCACTCCGCGAGCAGGTCGAAGCAGGGATGCCGGTGGAAGCATTCTACAGGGCAACCAGCAGAGCAAACTGCGCATAGCCACCTAACGCATCATTGCAGCTCCCCAATAGCTCCCTCGAAGCAGATAGCTAGGCTATGCGAAATGAATCCCGCTGGGCTGAAGCTTGTGCCCGCTCGGTTGGCGACTCGTCACCTCTGGGGACGGCCCGCCACGAACATCGGAGCCTCCTCGCAATTCCGCACAACGTCCGGGCAGGGAAGTTGCACAAGAAGGTTGCGCAGACTGGCTTCGCACCACCGGGCCGCCGACACACCCTGCGAGGGCATGACCATGCTGGTGATCAACCCAACCGACAGCAACGCAGTCTCAATGAGATGGGCCAGGCGGGCGCTCGAGCGGGCTGGCCACGACCTGCTCATTGCCAGCCACTCTGACCGGGCTGCCATCTGGCTCCCGGCCCGAAGCGGCACATCGGAGGTTGTTTGGTCCAAGGGGTTTTCGGCCGACGCGCTTTCTAGCGAGACCTCTCACCTCAATCGCGATCACCTGCGCCGCCTCAGCCTGGAGGGCATCCCGATTACCGTGGATGCCGCCGCCTCGCAGCACAAAGGGAACGGCAGCGCCAAGCCGACGTCTTACCGCTCCAAAGCGCTTTGGCCGCTCACGTTCGAAGGCCTCCTGATCGGAGTGGCCGGCTGCTACTTCCGCCGGCCGAGGCGATGGGGCGATGCCGACCTCAAGCGCATGGCGGCCTTCATCCAGCAGACATCGTCTTCGTTGCACCATGCGCAGCGCTTGGATGCGGACGTCTCAGAGCACGAACGCACCGCGGGGTTGTTTCGTCTCACCGATGCGCTCAATCAGATTGACGACCCCGAAGCAATGGCAGTCATCCTCCTCGACTCCGCTCTGGAATTGCTGCATGCCGAGAGCGGCGCCGTGCTGCTGCTCGATCGACACCAGATCTACCTGCGTGTCTCAGCCGCGAGGGGTGCGCCGGAGCAATGGCTCGGGCAGCTTCTGCCACGCCAGGAGGGATTGCCGTGGCGCTGCCTGATTGCCGGGCGGGTGTACCTGACCCAGCCGGCGGGAGCTGGCCGTCAGAGCGGGGTGGAGGAGATGCCCTTGGGGCAGGGGGTGGCCGTGTGGGCGCCGGTCTGCGCCGGCCAGCACGCTCTCGGTGTGCTGGCGTTAGCCCTGGGGGAAGGGGTGCAGCCGACCGAGGCCGTGCGAGCCTTTGTGGAGCACGCCGCCCAAATCGCCGGCAATGCATTGCGCCGGGGGTTGCTCATGCAGGGACTGCAGCAGGCGCAGTTCGAGACGGTCTTGGCCCTGGCCAATGCGGTTAACGCCCGCGACGAATACACCGGCGAGCACAGCAAGCGAGTAGCCCCTCTGGCCGAGGCTACCGCCAGGCGGCTGGGATGCTCAAAGGACGAACTGGAGGACATCCGCTGGGGGGCAATGCTTCACGACATCGGGAAGATCGCCGTCCCCGATCCTATCCTGCTCAAACCTGGTCCGCTGACGGAGGACGAATGGCAAGTCGTCCGGCGCCATCCGGAGCGCGGGGAGGCCATCGTGCGCTCCGTGGATGCGCTTCGACGCACGGCGACGCTCATTCGCCACCACCAGGAGCGTTTCGACGGCAAGGGATACCCGGATGCGCTGGATGGCGATCACATCCCTCTTGGCGCACGCATCTTGGCGGTTGTGGACGCCTACAGTGCCATCCGCGACCGGCGCCCGTACAAGGATCCGCGCAGCCACTGCGAGGCGGTTGCCGAACTGCGCCGTTGCAAGGGAACCCAATTCGATCCCAACGTCGTGGAGACCTTCCTCAGCGTCGTGGAGGCCGTTCCGGCGGGTGCCTGACGAAGGGGTCGGCTGTGAAGCTCACGAAAGAGGAGCCGCCCGCTAGCTAAGCGGGCGGCTCCTCTTTCAAGCGGCAGACACCCAATCGGTTGGCGGCCTGGCGCGGCTGTCCCAGTACGTTTCGGCCATCCCTCGTGCCCGATTCTCAAAGAGCGCCATGGCGAACAGGGCGTCCGACAGCCGGTTGAGGTAAGCAATCGCCACGCGGTTGATCGATTCCTCGCGTGCCAGTGCCACCACTTCGCGTTCGGCACGGCGGCACACGGTGCGCGCAGCATGCAGCAGGGCCGCACTTCGTGCCCCTCCCGGGAGTACGAAGTTCTGGAGAGGTCCGACCTCCTCCATCAGCGTGTCTATTTCCTTCCCGAGGCGTTCAACATGGGCTTGTTCGATGGCCGGCAGCGGCCGGCGCGGTTTCTCTTCCTCCGGTGTGGAGAGATCGGCACCCAAGTGAAACAGCTCGTTTTGCACCCGGCGCAGTATCTCCAGTAGACGCGGGGCGGGCGTTTCGCTGCACACGACGCCGAGCATAGCGTTCAATTCGTCCACCGTGCCGTACGCCACGACCCGCCGTGAGTCTTTCGAGACTCGCCGCCCGCCGGTGAGGGAGGTGCTGCCGTCATCGCCTTTGCCGGTATGGATGGACGTTAATCTTGGCATGGGTTGCTCCTTCATGGCTCAGCCGCGGCCAGCCAGATCCCCACGGGCATCGGTGGGATCCGCACCGTCGGGGACGACCAGCGGCGTGTGGTGGACTGGGTGTTCAAGGACCTGGATCGGAACACCATAGGCGGCGCTGAGAATGTCTGCCCGCAATACCGCTTCCGGGGTCCCCGAGGCTGCGATTCGACCGGAGACCAGGAGAAACACCTCATCCGCAAAGCGGGCGACAAGGTTGAGGTCGTGCAGGGCGAGTAGGATGGCGAAGTTGCCGCTGGCTGCCAATGAACGCACGAGACGCAGCACCTCGAGCTGGTGGCGCAGGTCAAGGTGCGCGGTCGGCTCGTCCAGGAGCACGATCGGCGCGCCTTGCGCGAGCGCGCGCCCGATCAACGTGCGCTGCTGTTCGCCTCCCGAGAGTTTGCCCAGGGGGCGGGCGCGCAACCTCCCGAGCCCGACCGCCTGAAGGGCGGTCTCGGAGGCCTTGCGGTCCTCATCGGTTTCTGCGGCCAGCCACCCGCGTGCCGCCATCCGCCCGAGGCGGACCGTTTCCTCAACCGTGAAATCCGGCGGAAGGTAGGCGGCCTGGGGCACGACGGCGACCAGTCCTGCACGGGTCTCAGGGCTCATGCGGGATAAGGGCAGTGGGGATGATCCAACCAGCGCCATTCCGCGGCTGGCCTCGAGCAACCCGCTGGCCACACGGATCAGCGTGGTTTTCCCCGAACCGTTCGGGCCCACCAGGGCTGTGACCTTCCCAAGATCCACGCGGAGCGAAATTCCATCTAGGACGAGCGGCGAGTCGGCCCCGTTGTAGCGGTGGCTGACGTTCTCAAGGGAGAGAGCCGACGGGGGAGTCATTCGAGCCCGGCCCGTCGCAATTGATACAGGAAAAACGGTGCGCCAATCGCCGCAGTCACAACGCCCAAGGGGATCTCTTGCGGCGCGACGAGCGTCCGTGCGAGAACATCCGCCAGGAGCAGGCCGCCAGCGCCGAGCAGGATCGACAGCGCGACCAGCCTGCGATAGTCGTGCGTCCACATCAGGCGCACGGCATGGGGGACCGCCAGGCCCACGAAACCGATGATGCCCGAAAAGGCCACCGCTGCCGCTGTGGCCAGCGAGGCGCTGAGGATGATGGCCGCACGCGCACGGGTGAGGTTGAGCCCCATGTGCTGGGCCTGGTCCTCGCCGAACTGCATCACGTTGAGCACGCGGCCAAGGGCTGCAAGAACACCGAGACCGATGAGGATGAAGGGCAAGCTGGCGAGAACCGGCCCCCAGCCGCCGATGGTGAACCCGCCGAGCATCCACGCCACCGGTCGGTACATGTCGCCCTGAAGGCGGAGCATGACGAAGATGGTCATGGCGGTGGCGAAAGCTCCGATGGCGACTCCCGCAAGGATCAGGCGTGAGGTGTGCGAGTCCATCAGGCGCAGAGATGTTCCACGGACCGATCCGAGTCGGTAGACGAGCACGACCGTGAGCAGTGCGCCTGCGAACGCCGCCAACGGGATGAGCACCAACGAGGGCAGGGGGACGTCCCGCGCATAATCGGAGCCGCCCTGGGTCTGCCAGGTCATGGCGATGACCGCGCCCAAGCCGCCGCCCGAGGCGACACCGAGCAGGTAAGGATCGGCGAGCGGGTTCCGGAAGAGCCCCTGATAGGCGGCGCCACTCCCCGCCAGCGCAGCCCCAACCAGGGCGACGAGCACGGTTCGGGGGAGTCGGATTTGGTAGAGGATGGCGTACGTCGTCGGCGAGAGCTCGACCCCTCCGCGCAGCGGGACCGGCAGGAGCCCGGCAAGGATCTCTCGCAATGGCAGCGTGACAGCGCCAACCGCCGTGCTCAGCCACAGGGCGGCCAGAAGCAGAGCCAAGCACCACAGGAAGGCTCCAGCGCCCGATTTGAGCGGGCTTGGATGTTCCGGGTCCTGCGCAGCGATTTGGGGCGTGTGAAGGGCCGGTTGGCGGGGTGCGATGGGCTCATCTCCTTTGTGGCGAAGGCAGATGGCCTCTCAACCCGGCGGGCGACCTGGCTTGCTGAGTGCCTGATGGCCCGCCGAACGGCGGGTGATCACTTTGATGCGGCCTCAGCTTACAGTTGCGCGACAGCGCCGGACTTTCACCGGCTTCGCCTTTGTGCTCGACCATCCGGGGTATCGAGCACCGGGTGAGGGCTGAACGGGTACGGGTGCAACGCCGTGCGGGGACCATTTTACACTGCTGGGCGCAGGATGCAAAGCGCCAGACGGAAAGAACCTGTGCGCCGCCAGAGTCACATCCTCCCACTCATCTTGGCCAGGCTTGTCGCGCTAACACCCGGCAATCGAGGCCTAACGACCATCGCTATCGGCGAGCAAACCTGAGCAGGGTGTGCCCGCCATGCGAGCGGGGGGCTTAAGCGGACCAGGCGGCTGGGGCCAACTCTCGCCAACTCCCCACGAGGCGTGCACCTTCCAACGCCCCCGCCCAATGAGGAGCTTTGCTCGTCCCATCCCCCTTATTACCCCGAGAACGTTCGTTCTCTATCGCCATCACGGTGATGGCAGACAACTCACGCTCTGGGTGCGGGCATCGCAGCTCAAGGCATCGGGGCCGCCTCAGGACGGATCGGCAGTGCATTGACATAGCGACAATCCAAGGGTGCCGCCATGGTATGCGTGGACTCCTGTGCCAAGTCGGGAAGTTGGTCGACATGCATTTTTGTTAGCGCAGCCAGCCTGGCGGAACAACCGCGGCGATGGGCCAGCATGAGCCACGTTGTTGGCAGATCGCAACAGACATCCAGAAGAGGGCTGCGTGGAAGAAGGTGACTGAATTGCGCATCAGGTGCCGTATATATAATGCAACACAATGTGTCTAAAGTTGCATTATAGGAGTCAAGCAGAGGACTGACGACCGCGTTAAGTGTTGGGCTGCCCCCCATCCTCACTCGCCCCCAACGGAATCCAATGTCCCATTCGTACAAACACGCAGAGGAATGGAAACGGAAGGCGCGGCAACGGAAGTCGCCACCGCGAGCCAGGAGGCCATCCCCCCCGCTCTGGACGGATTTCGCCGACAACACGAGGTTGGGAAGAGCGTTGGGGGGGCCCCAGGACGACGAGGGAGACAGTCTGGATCCCGGTATTTCCGGTGGCGGAAGGCCAAAGAAGCGTGGACTGGGCGTCAAAGAGGGGTTGAACTAAGCGCTTCGCGCAAAACCCCCACTGCTCGAAGTCCCATCTGATCGTCCCACAATCTATCTGGAGCGCGGCTATAGTCCCTGTTGGATCCGTCTCACTCAGCAGGAGGGCTAGCCATGACTCAGTTGCGGGAACGCATGCTCGACGACATGCGTTTGCGCGGCCTCGCGCCCAAGACCCAGGAAGCCTACGTGGGCGCGGTGCGGCAGTTGGCTGCGCACTACAGCAAGCCGCCGGACAAAGTCACCGAGAATCAACTCCGCGAGTACTTCCTCTATCTGCACAAGGTCAAATGCGTCTCCCCTAGCTCGTTCACCATCGCCTTGTGTGGGATCAAGTTCTTCTACGAACGAACGCTGCGCCGGAGCTGGCCAACTTTCGAGTGGGTGCGTGCGCCTCGTGAGAAGAAGCTTCCAGTGGTGCTCAGTGTCGCCGAAGTGGGGCGTCTCCTCAACTGTGTGCACCGCCCACGGTATCGCATCTGCTTAGGTACCATCTACGCCTGTGGCCTGCGCTTGCACGAGGGCGTGCAGCTTCAGGTGGGCGATATTGACAGCCAACGGCGCCTGGTCCACGTCCGTCTCGGAAAGGGCAACAAGGACCGCTATGTGCCGCTGCCGCAGCATCTTCTCGGGCGGCTGCGCGTGTTCTGGTGCACGCATCGCCACCCCGTCTGGCTCTTTCCAGGGGCCTCGCGCCCCGGGCAGTTGAGCCCAGCTCCGTTGTGCGAGAGCGGGGTACAGCGGTCCCTGCGTGCGGCGCTGCGTGAGAGCGGCATCTCGAAACCAGCGACGGTTCACACGCTGCGCCATTCCTATGCGACGCATCTACTCGAAGCCGGGGTCGACCTGAGGGTGATCCAAGCGTACCTGGGCCATGCCTCGCCAACTACCACTGCGCTCTACACTCACCTGACACCCAGGACTGCCCAGCACATCGGTGAGACGGTCAACCGCGTGTTGGAAACGCTGTGGGCCTAGAGCTGGCAGAAATCGTCCGCCGCTACGGCCAGAGCTATCGTCAGCGCTTCGCGGACCGGCTACTCCCCAGCCATCGCCGTGCGCTGCGCGCCATCGAGCAGTGTCGGACCGAGGCTCTGGGTGGGCACATCTACACTTGTCCGCAGTGCGATCAGGTTCAATACCGGTACCACTCCTGCCGCAACCGTCATTGCCCCAAGTGCCAGCACGAGCAGGCCCAGGCTTGGCTGGCCCAGCAGGAGATGCTGCTTCTCCCCGTGCCGTACTTCCTGCTCACTTTCACTCTGCCCGCCGGCCTTCGGCGCGTGACCCGTCGGCATCAGCGGCTTCTTTGCGATCTCCTGTTTCGGACTTCAGCCGCGGCGACCCAGCGATTGGCAGGTGATCCTCGTTTCATCGGCGGCCAGGTTGGCCTCATCGGGGTCCTCCACACCTGGACGCGTGACTTGCGCTACCACCCGCATGTGCACTATCTCGTGCCGGCCGGTGGCCTCGCCGCGGATGGAGAGACCTGGTTGCCAGCTCGCACCAACTTCCTGCTCCCGGTCAGAGCACTCTCGCGCCTCTTCCGCGGCCACTTCCGCCAGGCTTTGCGCAAGGACGCCAGTTTTGCCAAGGTCCCGGCCGAGGTCTGGACGCAAGAGTGGGTCGTGCATGCCAAACCTGTCGGCTCGGGCCATGCGGCACTCAAGTATCTGGCCCCATACATATTCCGTGTCGCTCTCAGCAATCGCCGCTTGGTGAGACTCGAAAACGAGCGGGTGACCTTCCGCTACACCGATTCGCAATCGGGCAAGACGAGGTTTTGCACATTGCCCGTCCATCAATTCCTGCACCGCTTCCTACAACATGTGCTGCCCAGAGGCTTCGTCAAGGTTCGCTACTATGGGTTCTTCGGCCCACGCAACCGCACACGGCTTGGCGCGCTGCAACGGCTACTCAACCTGCACGCCGCCGAGATCCAGTCAACGGCTCAGGTGTCCTCGCCTGCACCCGAGAGGTCGGTCGCGGAGGCCATTGTCCGCTGCCCGGATTGCGGTCACCCGATGGAGGTGCGCATCGTGCTTCCAGCCCAGGCTCGCCACCCACCTTGAGAGTGCGCACGCCCTAGCCGATTCCACATTCCCCGTGCACAAACGCCGACCTGATCCCTTGACGCTGGCGAGGCGCCCTTCGTTTCCGCCGATCCAACCTCGCTGGCGTGTCTCGCTCATCCTCCTTCCCGAGGCTCCCGCCGCTCTGTCATCTCATGCAGCCAGCAAGCTGACCTCTTCTGATGGCACCGCAGCCCCAGAACCAATCGCCCTTGCGCTGCAGTCCAAGGCTCCTCGCCGCAGCGAGTTTGCTTAATCCCCAAGCTGCGCTAGACTCCTGAAGTGCTCGTTCAATTCCGTCCGTCGCCCTTTCTTGCGCGACGGCTTAGTTCAACTCGAGATTATGTGGCGGCTTCGCGCCACATCAATCCTTAATCGTTGTGCGGCTGTCAGCGCGCAAGGCGTCTTTTGGCCCGGCACCGCGCTGGCAGCTACCGTCGAGGTGCCACAGGAACAGTTGTTAGCAGAGCGGGGATCGAGCACCCTAAGCCCAACTGGGCACCCCGACCGATAGGCCATCGGCGACGGGGAAAAGCCGGGCAACAACGCCGCTGCTCCCCCAGGCGCGAGACAATGATCGATTTCCAACTCGCCGAGGATGCCCGCGACCGGGCCAGGTCATCGTGGCGCCATCCCCTCAGCTGCGGGGGGAATCGGGACCGTTGAAGAGGCTGGGACCCAAGGAGCATGGCAAACGGGGGTGGAATCGGGCAAGAACGGTGCCTATGCGCAGGTGGCTTCAATAGGCAGTCTCGCGAGTCAAGACCATCACAGTGAGCATCGCTAGACGCCCCAATCGCTCGAGTTTCCGGAGGTCGAGCATGTCGGCCGAATCGAGAACCGTGTGCGCAAGTTCATCGGAACCGTCCCAGCTCAGGTAAGCACTGAGCGCTGTGCGCCCGCCGAAGGAGTACGCATGGTCCATGCCAAAGTGGGGATTGCGCCCACGAGTCGTTACCGAGACCCCCACCCGCCTGGCAGCTTGCTCGATGAGCTTGGTCAAACGGAAGCTCGTGCCTTGCCCGATCGCCACTCCAGCGCCTGTCCCTCCCCCCGTTCCGCTTAACTCGATCACCGCCTCCAGAGTCATGTCGGTAAACCCGGCCCGCGCATTGAGGACTTTGAACGTGCTCAAGCCCTCCCCGCGCTCGCCGCCCGCCCACGCAACGAAGATGACGGTCTTCTCAGGCGCGAAGCTTGTCGTTTTGAGCAGCCGCGCCACCTCGAGCATGGTGGCCACCCCGCTGGCGTTGTCATTCGCGCCCGGATACATGCCACCCTCAACGCCCAGCCCGAGTCCATCATAGTAGGCGGAAACAATAATGATATGCCTGTCGAGCGGCACGCCCGCCTCGGTCAGCGTCTGCGCGCCCGTGCCAGGCAAGTAGCCGATGACATCGTAGTACACCTCTTGCAGGTTCTCATCCTCGACTGGGATATCCAGATGAATTCGTAGCGGCGATACCGCATCCGGGTCGGTCGCCGCGGCCGCCTGGCAAATGCGCTCCGCCGCCTGCGGAGTCACCACGACCGCCACCGGGAAGTCCTCTGGGGTGGCGAATCCGTAGGAACCGTAGAGATGCTTGCGCTCGACCAGGGCCGGGTCATCTGCAACGACCAGCAGCGCGCCAGCCTGCGAGGCCAATTCCTCATTCTCCATTCCTCCGGGCAAGAGGAATGCTGTCTTGCCTCTGTCATCCCACGAGATACGGTCGAAGGGTGGAGCCGCGCCGACCGAACCCGGAGGACAGCCAAACAGCGGCCCGGTGAAATCGCCAAAGACCGGCGCCTCAAGGACCAACTCTGCGAAATCGGTGTGGTATCCAAATGAGAGGAGGATCGAACCATCCGGGGCAAGCACCTGCAAGACGGGAGCGGCGGCTACATGAACTCGCGGGTTGGATGACTCCAAGAGATACTTCTCGCCCGAGACGAGCGGGCTGAGGCCCACCTCGCGCATGCGTTGAGCGATGTACTCGGCCGCGAGTTTCGCCCCTGGCCTGCCTGTCTCACGCCCCTGGAAATACGGCGCCGAGAGAGCCGCGGCGTCGTTGAATGCGCGCTGGCCATCAAATCGCAGCGCGTCGTTTCGGTATGTACCGAGAGGAGTAGTAGACTGCGTGAGCAGCACCACCACCAGCGCAGCTGCAAGACCCGCCAACGCAGTGTATCGGTTCAGTAGCCGGGTCACAGCAAAGTGGATATCGTCGAGCAGGTGGCGGATACCCTCACCCAGCAAGTTGAAACCAATGATCGAAAGGAAGAAGGCCACGCCCGGGTACCAGCCCATCCACGGGGACGAACGCCACGCGTAGCGGATGTTGGCGAGCATCGCGCCCCATTCCGGCACGTCGGAATAGAAGTAGGTCGTCAACTGGCGGCCGGCGGGAGCCATCTCCACTTGATACCCACCGCCCAGGAAGACGTTGAGGAACCCGAGCTCGGCCAGGAGCATGAGCACGCCACCCATCTCGAGCACCCCCAGCACAATGAGCGAGGGCACAAGGTTGGGCAACACTTCTCGCCACAGGATATGCCATGACCGCGCACCGAGAGATCGCGCGCCTTCGATGAACGGCTCAGCGCGAATCGACACGACCTTGGCCCGCACGGCCTGAGCCACCTCCCCCCACCCGACCAAGCACAGCGCGAGGATAAAAACCCACATGCCTTGCTTGATCCCGAGCGCATAGATCAACACCATGGCGAAAAGCGTCACCGGAAAGGCCGCCCACACGCCGATGGCTCCCGTCAGCAACCGGTCGAACCCGCTGCCCTTCCACCATCCGGCCACCGCGCCGAGCAGTGCCCCCAGACCTACGCGAGAGAGCATGGCCAGCAGCGCAAGGATCATCGTCTGGCGCGCCCCGGCCACCACCATCGCCCGCACATCACGCCCCACCATATCGCTGCCCCACGGAAAGAGAGACGAGGGTTTGAAGGGCGGCGCCTGAATAACGCCCTCGATCATGCGGGTCGTGTGAGTCGTGTATGCGTTTGCACCGGTGAGCGCTTCGCCCGAAAAGACGAGAAGGGTCAGTCCGACCACGAGGATTCCGCCGACGATGAGAGCCGGGTTGCCGAACGCATTCCGAATCCACAAGCCTCGAGCGCGGGGTGGGTGAATTCCATTGGGGGAGTTGCGAGAAATCGCGCGTTTCCGCTTGGGGCGTCGTACGTCACTCGCAGCCTGACCTTGACGGGGCAGGATGGACTGCATCAGCGAACGCACACCACCCTTCACCTCACCGACGAAGGCCAGCAGGCTTTCCCGCACCGAGGTCTTCTCTGTACGCACCTGGGTGAGAGCTTCCGCGCGCAAACGCGGGTCGATCAGCGGGAATGCCACTTCGATCGCGACATTGACCAGCAGGAAGAACAGACCCAGCGAAATGATCAGGTCGGTCACGAGCGCATCATTCCCCGAAGCGATCGTTTCCAAAAGCGTGCTGCCCACACCCGGCCAGACGAAGAAGATCTCGACAACCGGCAGGCTGGCCAGCGAGAAGCGCAAGGAGGTGCCCAGCGTCGTGAGGATGGGAACCACCGCATTGCGCAAGACGTGACGCCGAAGCACCAGCCCCCGGCGTAGGCCCTTACCGCGAGCCGTGCGCACAAAATCCTGCTGCAGGATGTCGCTGAGCGTGATGTAGGTCACCTGCGCCAGTTGGGCAATGGGGCGGCCGGCCAATACGAGTGCAGGCAGGATTAGATGCGCGTCCCATCCAAACCCCGTTGGCGGGAAGAGCAGGATCTCGGTGCGACGATAGATCCAAATATCGACCACCCACAGCAACATGGCCAGCAGGAAGCTGGGGGTAGAGATGCCGATGAGCGAAAGGACCACCAGAGGCACGGACCCCAGCCGGCCGCGCGCGCTGGCTGCCGCAATGCCCAGCGGTACGCCGATGAGCACAGCCAGAAGAAGAGAGACGAGCAACAATCCGGCGCTGCTCGCGAAGACCTCGGCCACGACGCTGAGTGCGGGAGACTCGAGGCGGTGCCAGACGTACGTGGCCGGATGGTCTAGGAGGTACTCGCCAACTTGGACGACGGCTGCGCCAGCCGCCTGCAGGGGCTCGGCCGGCAGCCCGGTCCGCCCACGGTTAGCCATGGTGAGACCAAACAGGGTCAGATAGGCGATGACCAAGAGCGTGACCGCCGCCATGCCGCCCCACCGGGCGATAGCAGCCAACACACGAGAGAGCGGCGCCTTCTCCCCCCGGGCTCGATGGCCGGCCAGGGCGGCCTCGCCCGGCACAGGCGGCGGCACGGGCGCATCGTACGGGGCAGCGCGCAAGGCCTCAGGGCTGGCGTCTCGCGCAGTCTGCTTGGCTGCCTGGGCTGGTGCACCCTTCCACGGCGGTACAGGTTGGGTGCGCGAAGCGGATTCATTGCTCCTCGCCAGGCCGCGAACTTGCCTCGATATGGGCTGCGTCGAGGCGGGGGCAGACTGCTTTTGAAGGGGTGCGGGGCGGCCGGCGGGTTGCGGCTGGGCTTGACCTTCGACGGACTTCAACCCCGCCCTGGCCGAGCGGCTATCCGGGTGAATGCGCAGCACATGCTCAAGATAGGCTCGCCGCCGCTCGCCGGAGGAGAGTGCGGCCAACACCAACCAGGCCATTTCGTTCGTGGCGTCCACCGCAAGCGCCTGCTGTGCCAGTTGGCGCGCTCGCGTGCGATCGCCGGCGGCAAGTGCCTGGCGAGCGTCGGCGGCGGTGAGGTGGGCAGGGCGAATGGTCATGGATGGCGGGCAATTGCCGGTCGCGCGGCGCGGGCGTGCGCCAAACCCCAGGCTTGCGAGACGCAAGCCCCTGGCGCGCCGGCAAGCAGCATTCAGGGTGCATTAGGCCCAGGCTGCAGCCCATTGAAGTTGTGGCTGCCACCCTTGGGTCAAGTGGCATTCGACCCCGTGGACCGTTCGGCACATTGTACACCGACGCGAGTCTCACCCCCTACGGTCAAGTGGCCGAATCGGACAGATGATTATCGGGTTCCGCGTGGCGTTTGGAGAGATCTTGTCAGTATCCGAGGCGCAAACTGCCGCGTGGCGGTCATTCGAGGGGCAACACCTCTTCATCTGCGCAGGAGACGGGACTACGTTGCGCACATAGGCGAGGACAAATCAGCCGGACTCGTCCAGGGGGGTGTCACACCCCTGCCGGTCCGCGCGCTAGCTGTGCAACTCGCGATCCGGGACCTGCGGCTGGGGACGGGCCTTGGGCGCAAGCCTCAGGGAGGTGAGAACCCATCCCAGAAAGCGCAGCGCGACCAGGGCCGCAGCCAATGCCGAGGCGATGACCCCGATCAGCCCGAGAATACCCAGGCCGACAGAGCGCGCCAAGTGGCGCGGCTTTTCGACCAGCACCGGCATGGAGGGCAGGCGCGCAAGTCTCTCGCGCAGCGAATGGACGAACTCCGGGCGAGGATGGCGGGGCGCCAGGCTGTTCTGCAGCAAGCGCGCGAGGCGCGCCTCTTGGTCCCTGATCTGCTTCATCTGACCGCTTTCCCTCACACCCAACACCCCTCAGGAGGAGCGCCGGCGTCGGCTCTCGACCCGGCGGGCATGCTCTCCATCCTGAGGGCGTGCATGCTCCACTTGTTCCACCAGGTCGTCGCGCAGCGTGAGCAGCGTGCGATGGTAGAGACTCTTGATCGCCCCCTCGGTTCGCCCCATGATCTCGCCGATCTCGGCGTTGGAAAGGTCCTCGGCGTACTTGAGGATCAATAGCTGCTGGCGTTCCTCCGGTAAATGCCGCAGCGCGTGCAGCAGGACGCGCCGTTCCTCTTCGTCTTCGGCCAATTCGTGTGGCTGGTCGCCCACTTCGCGGCCAAGTGCCTCGTCGAGCCCGACCACCTGCTGCCGGCTGTGGTCGCGATGCCAGTTGGCCACCAGGTTGTGGGCGATGCGGTACAGCCAGGCCGAAAAAGGCAGGCCCTGGTCCTGGTAGCCGTCGATATGCGTCAGCGCTCGCTGGAAGACGCGCGCCGTCAGGTCCTCGGCATCGTGCTCGTTGCCCATGCGGTAATAGACGTAGGTGTAGATCTTCCGCACGTAGCGTTCGTACAGTTCGCCAAAGGCCTGCGGGTCGCGCTTGGCGCGTCGGATGAGCCGGGCTTCTTCGGAATTAGCGCTCAACCTGGTTGCTTCGCGCAGCCGCTAATCAAAGTAACACCTGCCGCGCGCCTCCGTTGCGTGAATGAGGCGAGTATAGCAGAGGCTGCGGGCTCACTCGCGCGCGAGGGGGCCGGCAGCCCCCAGGCAGTGGCGCAGGATAAGCTCGGCATCCGCGAGGGGATCCTCGTCGAAGGCGGGACGGCCGCCGGGCAGCACGCGCGCCGCCAGGCGCTGCGCCAGCGCGCGCACCGCCTTGGGCAGCTCGGCCGCGTGCGAGGCCCAAACCACCCAATCGTAGGCATTGCCTGGCGCGCCTTCTGCCCCGTAGCGCAGGCGCAGCGCCTGGCCAGCGGCCCGGCGGGCGCAGACGCGCGCCCGGCCCTCATTGCCGGCCGCGCGCGCTCGATACATGGCCTCACGTTCGCGTTCGATCTCAGGGGGGAACATCCGACCGCGGCCTCGGCCGCGGGGGGGTCAGCGCGCCCGCCGGGCGGCGCGCGTGCGGGCGGGCGTGGCCCGCGCGGGCGCCTTGCGCCGGGCGGGTTTGGAGGGCTTCGAGCGCGCGGAGGATTTGGCATGCGCGGCGGCGGGCCGGCGATGCTTCGCAACGGGCGCGCGCCCTGCGCGCCGCGACGCGAGGCGTGGTGCCGCAGCCCGCGGCGCCGCACTCACCGTCGCCGGCAGCTCGCCACCCGCGTAGCGCCGATACAACGCGAGCAAGTTCTGCCAGTGCAGCTCAGGCGCTAACCCGTTGAGCAGAATGCGGCTCTTGCCGCACTTCTCGATCGTAATCTGCTGCAAGTCCATTTCCGTCCAGCCGCGCCGCAACGCCGCCAGCACCTCGCGCTCGATGCGCTCGAGGTAGGTAATGTGCGAGCCGATCAGTTCGTCGACCTCGCCGCGCAAGATCACGTCGCCGTGGCCCTGAACGATGTTCTCCAGACCCATGCCGGCGATCGTGCGCAAGGTGCGCACTCCCGTCGCCACCTCGCCGTCGCGGATGTGCGGCAAGGGCATCACCGCATCGCCCGAAAACAGAATCCGGTCTTCCTCGACGAGCACGCCGATGCCGTCCGGGCTGTGACCGGGCAGCGCCAACATGCGCATTGTGCGCTTGCCCATCTGCAGCGCGAGCGTGCCGCGGGCAAAGGTGACCGCCGGCAGCACCACCTGCACCTGGGAGAAGTCGCGGTTCTCGGCCTTGGCCATGCCCAGCCCTCGCCGCCCGCGCGTGTCGAGCAAGCCGCGCGATAGCGCGTGGGTGATGAGCGTGGCTCCCGGGAAGAGGTACGACCCGCTCGAGTGATCGGCGTGGTAATGGGTGTTGACCAGATAGCGCACGCGGCTGCCCAGCCGGTTCTCGAGAAAACTGCGTATCTCGCGCGTCTCGCCCGGCGTGGCCAGCGTGTCGATGAGCAGTGTCCCCTCGGGCGTCACCACCGCCCCGGCGTTGACCTGGGCGTAGACGTCGCTCGAGAAGCAGTAGATGTCTTCCGCAATACGTTCGCGCATCATGGGCTTTGGGCCTTGGCGGCCAGCAAAATGGAGCAATTGGCCCCTGGTGACCGGCTCCACGCGCGAGAATAGCACATCCGTCGAATGCAAGTCAAGGAAAGCATTCTGCGTTGCGCATAGGGGCCAACTGTCTATGAACGTTGCAAACTTTGGGAATGCGCGATCGACCTCTCCAAAGAAGTGGGATCGCCGGAGGCCGGCCGATTGACGAGCGTGAGGGCGCATGCTAGAATGCCGGCAATCGATACCGACCAAAGCCGCGAAGAGTAGGCATCGCCCGCTGCCAGAGAAGGATGGCCACCGGCTGCGAGCCCCCTCAGCGAGTGTGCCGAACGTCGCGCGGCTGTCCGCTGCAGAAACGCTTTGCGGAGTAGAGCAGCGCGGGAGAGCCCGTTAGCGCTCACGAGTGCGCCGCACGCCGAACGCGGCGAAGCGAGGTGGTACCGCGAAGCCCTAGCCCTTCGTCCTCGAGGACGAAGGGCTATTTGTTTGTAGAGCGCGCCGGACCGCGAGGAGAGATTCCATGAGCAGCGAGTCGTTGCCGAAGACGTTCGACTTTCAATCGGTCGAACGCCGCCTGTACCGCTGGTGGGAGAAGAACGGTTACTTCCGCCCGACGAACGACCCGGCCCGCCCCGGGTTCGACCCGTCGCGCAAACCGTTCGTCATCGCCATCCCCCCGCCCAACGTGACCGGCGAATTGCACCTCGGGCATGCCATGTTTGTCTCCATCGAAGACCTGCTTGTGCGCTATCACCGCATGCGCGGTGTGCCCACCTTGTGGGTGCCGGGCGCCGACCATGCCGGCATCGCCACCCAGCTGCAGGTGGAGCGACTACTCGAGCGCGAAGGGACACGGCGCGAGGCGGTCGGCCGCGAGAAATTCGTCGAGCGCGTGTGGGAGTGGAAGCGCAAGTACGGCGGCATCATATTCGACCAGCTGCGCCGGCTGGGCGCAAGCTGCGATTGGGAGCGCGAGCGCTTCACGCTAGATGAGGGCCTCTCGCGCGCGGTGCGCGAGGCCTTCGTGCGCCTGTATGAGAAGGGGCTGATCTACCGCGGCCCGCGCCTGATCAACTGGTCGCCCGGGCTGCGCACCGCGGTTTCGGATCTGGAGGTGGAGTACAGCGAGGAGCCCGGCACGCTGTACTACTTCAAGTACCGCATTCAGGGGTCATCCGACTTCATCCCGGTGGCGACGACGCGGCCGGAGACGATTCTCGGCGACACGGCGGTGGCCGTGCACCCGGAGGACGATCGCTACAAGCGCTTTGTGGGTGAAACCGCGCTGGTGCCCATCCTCGACCGCGAAATCCCGGTGATCGCCGACGAGCGGGTGATTCGCGAATTTGCAACCGGTGCATTGAAAATCACACCTGGTCACGATGCCACCGACTACGAGGTGGGCCAGCGCCATGGGCTGCAGATTCTCTCCATCCTCGATGAAGCCGCACGCATCAACGCAAAGGGCGGGCCGTACCAGGGGCTGGACCGCTTCCAGGCACGCCGCCAGCTGTGGGACGATATGCGCCAAGCCGGCCTGGTGATCAAAGAAGAGCCGTACACGCTCAACGTCCCGCGCTCGCAGCGCGGGGGTGAGATCATTGAGCCGATGATCTCCACGCAGTGGTTTGTGCGCATCCAGCCGCTGGCCGAGGCGGCCTTGGCCGCGGTGCGCGACGGGCGCATCCGCATCATCCCCCAACGCTTCGAGAAGGTGTACGCCAACTGGCTCGAAAACATCCAGGATTGGTGCATCTCGCGACAATTGTGGTGGGGCCACCGCATCCCAGTGTGGTACTGCCCGCAAGGCCACCTGACCGTCACGCGCCAAGACCCCGAGCGCTGCTCGACCTGCGGCGCGGACCATCTCGAGCAGGACCCGGACGTGCTGGATACTTGGTTCTCCTCGGGGCTGTGGCCATTCTCCACGCTGGGCTGGCCCAACCAGACGCCCGACCTGGCATACTTCTACCCGACCTCGGTGCTGGAAACGGGCTACGACATCCTGTTCTTCTGGGTCGCGCGCATGATCATGATGGGCCTCGAGTTCACCGGCCAGCCGCCCTTCCACACCGTGTACCTGCACGGGCTGGTGCACGATGGGCGCGGACGCAAGATGTCGAAGTCGCTCGGCAACGTGCTCGACCCGCGCTGGGTGATGGACGGCGCGACGATCGAGCAGATCCGCGAGGCCGGCACGAGCAAGGAGATCGAAGAGGCCTACCCCACGGGACTGCCCGCGATGGGCACGGATGCATTGCGCTTCACGATGCTGACCAGCGGCAGCCCGGGCAATGACCTCAACTTGAGCCTGGACCGAGTGGAGGCCAACCGCAACTTTGCCAACAAACTGTGGAACGCGGGGCGCTTCGTGGTGGGCACCCTGACCGGAATATCGCCGGCCGGCTCGACACCCGCGCTGCCCCCCACCCTGGCCGATCGCTGGATCCTCTCGCGCCTAGCGCAGGTGGTTGCCGAGGCCACGCGCCTGATGGAGGCCTACATGTTCGGCGAAGCCGGGCGTCAGGTGTACGACTTCTTCTGGGGCGAGTTTGCCGACTGGTACGTGGAGGTTTCCAAGTTGCAGATAGCCGAGTCGGCCGGCCGCGCGCGGCACACGGCGCGCGTGCTGGTGACGTCGTTGGACGCCTGCCTGCGCCTGCTGCATCCCTTCACCCCATTCGTCACCGAGGAATTGTGGGGCACCGTGCGCCGCGCCGCGATCGCGGCCGGGGACGATTTCGGCCCGCGCCAGGGCTGGCCGGAGGCGCTGATCATCGCGCCCTGGCCGACGCCGCAGACTTCGGTCGACGAGAATGCGCTGGCGGGTTTCGCGCAGTTTGCCGACGTGGTGCGCGCGATCCGCAACCTGCGCACCGAGCGCAAGGTGCCGGCCGGCTCGCGCCTGGCGGCGCTGATCGTCGCCGGACGTGCACAGCCGGTCTTCGAGGCCATGCGCCCGGCGCTCATCGCGCTGGCGCGGCTCGACGGCCAGCGCCTCGAGATTACCGCGAGCGGGCCGGCCTCGCCGCAGGGCGTGCCGCTCACCGTGGGATCGGTCGAAGTCCATGTTATGCTCGAAGCACCGGGCGGCCAAGCCTCCGAGCGCCCGCGCCTTGAGGCTGAACTGCGCGAGGTGGAAGCGCAGATCGAGCGACTGGAGAAGCTCCTGGCGGGTGATTTTGCGGTGCGCGCGCCGGCTCCGGTGGTGGGCAAGGAACGCGAGAAGTTGGCTGCCTATCGTGAGACGCAGGCCAAGCTGAAGCACCAGTTGGGCGGGTAGCGCGAGGCGAAGCGCGGACTCCGGCAGCCCATCGAGCTTTCGAGAAGAGGCATGACTCTTTCCGCTCCTATCCTGCTTGAACTGACCGCCAGCGATTCGCACATGGCGATGCTCACGCCGGTCGTCCACGAGCTGCAGCGTCGCGGCTTGCCGGCCATCGTGTACTCCGACTGCGAGATCTTGCGCAAGCCCTCCAACGTGCCCGCGCTCGAAGCGTTGGGCGTCCCGTACGTACGTCTGGCCGAGGCGCCGCTGCCCAGCCCCGACCTGGATTGGGAGATGCGCGCCGCACCCCTGCGCCGCGAGATCGAGCGCCAGGTGACGCGCATGCGCCCCGCGGCGGTGGTCGTGCTCAACGATCGCAACTTCCCCTCCAACACCTTCGTCAAGGCGGCGCGCCGGCTCGGGGTGCCCTCCATCCTCTTGCAGGAGAGCATGCGCAAGGACCTCTTCCAGCGGCCGACCTGGCGCAAACTGGCCTTCCGCTGGCGGAGGCGGCTGATGTTCGGCATCGAAGGCGGCCTGCGCATGTACGGCCAGGGCGGCTGCGATTGGTACGCCGCGTGGGGCGAGATGTCGCGCGCCTACTTCGAACGCGTGGGCGTGCCGGCCGCGCGCATTCGCATTACCGGCAACCCGCGCTTCGACCAGTTGGCGACGAGCGATTGGTCGCACGCCGCACAAGAAGCGCGCCGCAAGTTGGCCATGGCCGAGGGCGAGTTCCCACTCACCTTCCTTTCCAGCCCGATCGAAAAGATGCTCATCATCTCGGCCGAGGAGAAGGATGCCTCGTTGCGCCGGCTGCTCGAGTGGGTGGCCGCTTTGCGCTCCACCGAGCGCTGGAAGGTCGTGCGCCTGCGCTACAAGCTGCATCGCGGCGAGAGTGCGGAACGCTTCCGCATAAAATTGCACGAATGGGGCGTGGAGGGCTTCGCGCAGGTAGTCGAGATCGGGCTGTACCCGCTGGTGGCCGCCTCGCGCTGCGTGCT
>Ga0315274_10000826_pt1 | contig 48089 bp, 57 predicted proteins | sample YL17G02_20_MG_FD_203700 | JGI IMG/M metagenome (GOLD analysis project Ga0315274, IMG submission 203700) | Sediment microbial communities from Yellowstone Lake, YNP, Wyoming, USA - YL17G02_20 | ecosystem: Environmental > Aquatic > Freshwater > Lake > Sediment | place: USA: Wyoming | collected... | reverse complement strand
GTACGCAGTACGAGGTTCTTTCCTTATGGACATCCAGTCCGATATAATATTTTGTGTTTTTCATGTTGCATCACCTTGTGGTATGCAACACGAGACTCACTCAAGAATTATCATGCCATCTTTTTTTTCTTTTTTACTATAGATACCATATCAGATAGGAAGGTTGTTTAGAGAAAGAACGCAATAATTAAATATATGTTTAAACATATGTTTAATTATGGGCTTTAAAACATTAACCATTAAAACAGACGTCTACGAAAAACTCCTTGCTATGAAACGGGAAAGCGAAAGTTTTAGTGATCTTTTTGAACGACTCAGTAAGAACAATATTGTAACGTTACGAAAATTACGGGGATGTATCGAATTCGAAAATAAAGAACAAATGCTACGAGACATCCAGAAAAAACGAAACGAAAAAAGGTACGTGTAAGAAATGATTATTCTTGATACTGACATCCTGATAGAAATTTTTGATAAAAAATCTCAGAAAGGAGATCAAACGTTAGAAAGAATAGAACAATCTGGTGAAGATATCGCAATTACTTCGTTATCACTTCATGAAATTCTATATGGAGTATATAAATTTGGAAAAAAGAGAATTGCTGCTGTGGAAAAACTAGAAACAATTGATTTTTGTAAAGAGGATGCTATTCTTTCAGTACACCTTGAACTTGATGCTGAACAGAAGGGATGCCCTCTGTCACGAATCGATGCGATGATTGCTGCTATAGCACTGAATAGAAAAGCAAAATTATATACTTTTAATCAAAAGCACTTTCATTCGATACCTAAATTATCTTTGTTTTAAATCAAATACCTTTATTTATTATTGACGAAGAAGTCTATAAAATGCTCGTATTTCTGTTAACCTATCAAGTAAAATGGTAAGCAGTTGATGTCGAGGGGATTCATTATTAGTTGTAAGGGGTGACTCTCGTGTTGATACAGTGTTATCGATCGTATAGGATGACAGCTGTGAGATAATCGCTGATTCATCTATTCCGTTGCATTGTTCTAGAAAAAGTGATGAATGGTCCATGAGACGTATTGTTGAGACCTCACTGTTTGAGATGATGTTTTCTGATGCATGCAGTAAAGTAATGGAATCATCCAAGAAAGAGCATCCAGTGATTGTATTGTGAGAGGATCCTGCAAGGTAAAGGCCAAAACCTTGATTCGCGGTAAATTCACAGTTTGAGATGATGTTGTTGTTATTGTTTGATTCGATCGCGTCGATGCCTGCATGCGTGTTTTGAGCAAAGGTGCAGGAGGTAATCAGGTTGTCCGTTGCATATTGGAGTTCGATGCCGTCGCAGTTTTTATGGAATGTACAGGAAGTGATGGTATTGTTGTTACATTCCGATGTTGAGGTGCCCAGAAGGACGATTCCTTCGTCGTCGCAGCCGCTGAATTCACATCCGGAAATAATGTTCTGTGAGCTCCAGATGGCTATCCCGATAGGGGTATCGTGGAACGTGCAGTTCTGTATGGTGGTGTTGGAGGCACTGATTTTTAAACAGGTTGTATAGAGTCCCGGTCCTTTGTTGGTGATGTCAAGACCGCTCAGGGTGACTCCTTCTGCACTGATTCTGATGGCATATCCGTTGTTTGGTGAGGTAGGAGAAAGAAGAGTTCGTGATGTTCCTGCTCCTTTGAGATGGAGTGGTTTGTTGATGGTGAGAATTTCTGTATAGGTTCCTGCAGGCAGTTGGATTGTTGAGTTTGGTTGTGCGTTGTTGATGGTGTCTTGAATAGTGGTAGTAACAGCAGAAATATCTATCACTATATCAGGGTCAGGTGCAGTGTTCTTTTGTGTTGGTACTCCAGTGACTCCAGGAGTAATAGAGGAAATACTAAGAAGTAAAAGTATGGTAAGAAAATTAAGTAATCTCTTTGTATGCTTTCTCTCCATTTCCTTCCATTCCTGCCATTCTATATCATGTTAAATAATGACTTGCTACTCTCTGTCATTAAACCTTTATAAAGCTTCTCGGGAAAAACGACAAAGTGGACATTTGCCACGGGTAAACAGGAAAGAAAAATGTTACCAAAAGTGATGTTTAGCGGGAAAATATTTTATTATGAATAAGTATATATAAAAATTCTCGGTTCTGACAGATACCGTTATTACAATTTCGAAACATTTTTAAATGTCAATTGTATTCATGATAACAAATATCAAAAGAAAATTGCATTATGAGATGTTTAAGAGAAGCGTATCACAAGGAGAGGAGGAAGGGACGTTTTACGTTCTTCATATTATCCCCCTAATTTTTTTCCCTTCCTTCTACAGCTACGATGCAGAGTAAAAAATAAATATTTTCCTTGGAAATCTCTCTACGATACACGACCCGTTATGAAGATGAAATTTTAGAAAATGTTTTAAATGAACACCGGATTGCTCTATCCATAAAAATTATTTAGTGGAGGCAAACGTAGATATGAATGAAGCAGTCATTGTAGCAGCGCTCCGAACAGCGCAGGGAAAATTTGATGGTACCTTAAAAGGCTTTTCCGCTCCTCAACTCGGAGGAATCGTCATAAAAGAAGCGGTGAAAAAAACAGGGATACAACCAAAAGAAATCAACGAAGTCATCATGGGAAATGTCGTCTCCGCTGGTCTAGGCCAGAATGTCGCACGACAGGCCGCAATCGCAGCAGGACTCCCGTATGAAGTCGGTTGTTTTCATATTGACAAGGTCTGCGGATCATCACTCAAGGCAGTTATTCTCGCAGCCCAAGCAATAAAACTCGGGGACGCAGACTGTATCATCGCAGGAGGCATGGAGAGTATGACCAACTGCCCCTATCTCTTAGATAAGGCGCGGTTCGGGTACCGTATCTTCGACGGGAAGATCATCGACTCCATGGTCCATGATGGTCTCTGGGATGCGTACAATAATTTCCATATGGGGATGACCGGGGAAATCGTCGCAGAAAAATATCATATCACTAGGAAAGACTGCGATGAGCTTGCCTACGGGAGCCATCAGAAAGCAGCAGAAGCAACGGAGACCGGGAAATTCAAAGACGAAATAGTCCCGGTGGAGATTAAACAAAAGAAGGGAGATCCAATTATTTTTACACACGATGAAGGCATCCGCAAGGATACCACCATAGAAAGCCTCGGTGCGTTAAAACCATTCTTCAAAGAAGGAGGCGTGATTACCGCGGGAAACGCCTCACAGATTACTGATGGCGCATCAGCGGTGGTCGTGATGAGCAAAGAGAAAGCAAAAAAAGAAAACCTTGAGATACTCGCGACCATCAAAGGATATGACACCACCGGGGTAAAACCAGAGTATGTCATGGAAGCACCGATCCCTGGCGTCACCAAACTGTTGAAAACCATGAAGTTGTCGATCGATGATATTGACCTGGTGGAGCATAACGAAGCGTTTTCCTCTGCTTCTGCCGCACTCATCAAGGAGCTGGGTATTCCAAAGGAAAAGTTCAATGTCCATGGTGGTGCGATCGCCCTTGGTCATCCTATCGGCTGCAGCGGAACTCGGATTTTGGTCACCCTGCTTCATGCGATGAAACAGTATAAGAAACACCGCGGTCTAGCAACCATCTGCCTGGGCGGTGGCCATGCGGTATCAATGATTGTGGAACGGTAGGAGGAAAACAGATGACCATAAAAAAGATAGGTATTGTTGGCGCGGGAACCATGGGTCATGGGATCGCATTGGTTGCCGCAAAAGCAGGATATGAGGTTGTTCTTCATGATATAAAAGATGAGTACGTGAAGAAGGGACTTGGTTCTGTTGAGAAGTTCGTGGACAAAAGCGTTGAGAAAGGAAAAATGACCCCGGATGACAAAAAAAACATCCTGGGAAAAATCCATGGAACAACAAAACTAGAAGACATGAAAGACGCTGATTTAATCATCGAGGCAATCATAGAGGAAGTGAAAATAAAAAAAGAGGTTTTCCAGAAACTTGATGAAATCTGCAAGAAAGAAACCATTCTTGCTTCAAATACGTCGACGATCCCGATCACTGATCTTGCTTCGGCAACAAAACGACCGGACCGGTTCATCGGGATGCATTTCATGAACCCTGTACCACTGATGAAACTCGTGGAAGTCATTCGTGGCTTACGCACATCCACAGAGACTGCAACCACCATTAAACACCTTGCCGAGAAAATGGAAAAAATCCCCATAGAAGTAAACGACGGACCAGGTTTCATATCAAATCGGGTGCTGTTCGCCATGATCAATGAAGCGATGTTCTGTCTGCAGGATGGAACCGGCACCGTGCAATCCATCGATAGTGTGATGAAGCTAGGGATGAATCATCCCATGGGCCCCCTGGAGCTTGCTGATCTGATAGGACTTGATGTCAGCCTCAATATCATGAACGTCCTGTATGAAGGGTTTAATGATTCGAAGTACCGCCCCTGCCCGCTGCTGAAGAAAATGGTGCAGGCCGGGTTCCTCGGACGGAAAACCGGGAAAGGATTCTACGACTATCCCCTGAGGTGAGAACCTATGAGTTATAACAACATCATCGTTGAAAAGAAAAACGGAATCGCAACCATCATCATGAACCGACCACAGGTCCTTAATGCATTAGACAAAGAAACCTTAGAAGAACTCAGAAAAGCAGTTGAGGAGCTGGAAAACGACCCTGCCATTCACGTGGCAATCCTCACCGGGAAAGACAAAGCGTTCATCGCAGGCGCAGACATCAAACAAATGCAGCATATGAACACGTTACAGGCAAAAGAGTTCTCAGCACTTGGACATCAGCTTCTGCAGAACATAGAAAACTCACGTCTCCCCTACATCGCCGCAGTCAACGGGTACGCACTTGGTGGTGGCTGTGAGGTCATGATGGCATGCGACATCATCCTTGCCTCTGCGAATGCAAAGATAGGTCAGCCGGAAATTAATCTCGGGATCCACCCGGGGTTCGGAGGGACGCAACGACTGCCACGGATCGTAGGAACCATAAAGGCAAAAGAGATGCTTCTTACCGGGGATGCGATTGACGCACAGGAAGCATATCGCATCGGTCTTGTCAACAAGGTTGTTGACCATGAGAAACTCATGGAAGAAGCAGAGAAACTCGCACAAAAAATCACGACAAAATCAGGTGTTCAGACGAGGTTTATCAAAGCACTTGTCAATGACGGAAGTAACATTGATCTTCCTTCCGCATGCGCACTTGAAATCGCATACTTCTCCTCGAGTTTCTCGACAGAAGACCAAAAAGAAGGCATGACCGCGTTTCTGGAAAAAAGAAAACCCCTATTCAAAGCAAAATAATCCTCATACAAGGAAGAAAACCTTCGATATAATTATAAGAGACATCTTTATAAAAGAATTCTCTATTAGTAAATACTACACGGTGAAAGACATGAAAACGAAACTTATTGGAGTGTTAATATGTGTGATGCTGATGACCACCCTTTTAACGGTTGCAAAACCTCCAGAAAAGATAGAGAATACCTCACCAACAGAAACAATGTCTTCTGCATACGATGCTGATGTCCCGGTCTGGGAAGTCGGTGATAAGTGGACCTACAAGATTGATAACATATCCATAAATTATTATCAAGAAAGCCAAACAATCAATCTGTATCTTGCAATAGCAGAACTACCACTTACAGTGATCGATACCGCAGGTGATTATTACACGTTAGCGTTTCAAACAAACATGAGCGGACAAGGTAAGGTGTACACAGATCAAGGCGACGGTCCTGTAAATATTTCGATCACCTTCACATCTATTGCACTCTCTGGGAACGTCATTATTGAAAAATCTACCTTAGGTGTCAAAGAAATCTCTGCTTCTTTTGAAAAACAAAAATTCTTGGTCGATATCATCGATCAACCATATATTGAATTACCATTGTGGTTACGCCATATCTCCACTAAGATAACCATGGACATTACGACAAACTATGACACCCCAATTACCATGCTCACCTTTCCGTTAAACACCGGTATTTTTTGGAACTCAACAGCGACAAATTTCTCAATAAATGGAAAGATTCAATGCTTCTGGTTTAAACTCCTCAATTTCCTCAACAACCTAGCCAAACTTTTTGACAAGGAATTTTTACCATCAGAAATCGCCGCACTCCTGCCTATCATTGACATCAAGGACGCATTAACTACACTCGGTCCTGGAAACGTGTTTCAAATTCCTGCCATTCCCAATGCATTTTTCTGCCTGAACACCGAAAACATTATTGTTCCGGCAGGCACCTATGAAGCATATAATATCACCCTTATTGGAGGGCTGGCTCAATGTTACTACGCGCCGACAGCGGGAAATGTCGTTAAAATAACAGGGAATTTCGAAGATATTTTACCTAATGTCAAAAATTTCAACATGGAGCTTCTTTCGACAACCTTCAGTTAATCTCGTAAATTAATCCACGCTGCAATAACAGGATCTCTCTTCAAAATCTGTACACATTATTTTAAAATTTTACCTAGAATTTCATCAGCAGCAGTGTACGGGTCCAGTTCTTTTTTAGAAATTTGATCAATACAACAGTCCACTGTTTTTTTCAGTTTTTTTTCATCAAAGATAAAGTCCATGAGTCGTTTCCGTATGATTTCGATGAGTTCTGCTTCGTACCGTTGTCGTCTCCGCGTGTCAAATGTCTTGCTTTTTTTCAGGTACTCTTGATGTTCGGCAATCTTACGAGTAAGCAGTTGGATTCCTTTTTTTTCCTTTACCGAGGTCGCAACAATCGGTGTTCGTCGCTCAACATTACTCACGAGATCAAGCATGGACTCGAGTTCCGCAACAGTCTGTTCCACACCAGGTTTATCCGCTTTATTGACCACAAAGATATCTGCTATCTCCATGAGACCTGCCTTAATCGTCTGAACAGAATCACCAAGACCCGGAATGAGGACGACAAGAGTGGTATCAGCAATCTTCACGATATCGACTTCATCCTGACCAACCCCAACGGTTTCGATGAGGATAACGTTCATTCCTGCTGCATCAAGGATTTCCACGACATCATACAGAGAACTCGTTAACCCTCCCATCACCCCTCTGGTCCCCATACTGCGGATAAACACACCGCTATCAGTTGAGAGATCCATCATTCTGATTCGGTCACCAAGTAACGCACCGCCGCTGAACGGACTCGTGGGATCAATCGCGATAATCCCAACCTTTTTTCCTTCTGCTCGATACGCCAAGGCAAGTTCGAAAATCAAGGAGCTTTTCCCGCTTCCCATAACACCAGTGACCCCGATGATCTGGGCTTGACCCGTATACCGGTGAATCTGTTTCATTGATTCAACAGCCTCAGGTGCATCGTTTTCAACTAAGGTTATCAGTCGAGCAATCGACCGCGGATCACCGGCAATAACCTTTGTGAAAAGCTCACTCATCGTTTCACGTTCTTTTTGATATAGCTCACAATATCCTCAACCGGCGTCCCTGGTCCAAAAACCTTAGCGATCCCCGCCTTCTTCAACTCGGGAACATCCTGCTGAGGAATAATACCGCCGCCGACAATCAACACATCATCCATCTGTTTTTCTTTTAACAGCAGGGCAACATCGATGAACAGCGTCATATGCGCACCAGACAATAAACTCAATCCGACAACGTCAACATCTTCCTGAATAGCGGTGTTCACAATCTGCTGTGCGGTCTGATGAAGACCTGTATACACCACTTCCATGCCAGCATCACGGAGCGCACGAGCAACAATCTTTGCACCGCGATCATGACCATCAAGACCTGGTTTTGCAACTAATACCCTAATTTTTTTAATCATGGTTTTTCCTCCTTAAAAAATCGCTTGTTCCTTATACTCTCCAAACACCTCTCGTAGGACATCGCAGGTTTCCCCCAATGTAGCATAACTATGGATACAATCCAGTATAAAAGGCATGAGGTTTTCGTCTCCTTCCGCTGCTTTCCGTAGCCGCTGGAGATGGTTCTGAACCTTTGAATTATCTCGTTTGTTCCTGAGTTTCTTCAACCGGTTTATCTGTCGTTTCTCGCCTTTCTCGTCCATCTTGAGAATCGGAATTGAGGTCGCTTCATCGAGTTTGTAGCGGTTCACCCCGACAATAATTCGCTTGTTCTCATCGGTCTCCTTTTGATACCGATATGCGCTTTCAGCAATCTCCCGTTGGAAGAATCCTTTTTCGATCGCGGGGATGACTCCACCGAGTCGTTCGACCTTATCGAAATACTTGTAGGTTTCCTCCTCCATTTTCGAGGTTAACCATTCAATATAATAGGAACCACCGAGCGGGTCGACGGTATCGGTGACGCCACTTTCTTCCGCGATAATCTGCTGGGTTCGTAGCGCGATCCGCACCGCTTTCTCCGAGGGTAACGCAAGAGCCTCATCCATGGAATTGGTATGTAACGACTGTGTGCCGCCTAAGACAGCGGCGAGCGCTTGCATCGTCACCCGAACAATGTTCATTTCTGGTTGTTGCGCAGTAAGGGAACATCCTGCTGTTTGAGTATGAAACCGCATCCATAATGACCGTTGTTTTTTCGCACCAAGTTTTTTCATCTCCTGTGCCCAAATCCTGCGGGCAGCCCGATATTTGGCTATCTCCTCAAAGAAATCATTGTGAGCGTTGAAAAAGAAACTAAGCCGTGGCGCAAAATCATCAATAGAAAGACCTCGTTTCATCGCAGCTTTGACATATTCAATCCCGTCCCCTAAGGTAAATGCGAGCTCTTGAACCGCGGTCGACCCAGCTTCTCTGATATGGTACCCGCTGATGCTGATCGTATTCCATTTTGGAACGTTTTTAAAACCATATTCAAAGGTGTCAACAATCAACCGCATGGACGGCTCTGGGGGGAAGATGTATGATTTCTGCGCAATATACTCTTTCAGGATATCATTTTGGATGGTTCCACCGATCTTATCTTTCCTGATTCCCTGGTTCTCCGCGTTCGCGATGTACATCGCCCACACGATCGCAGCAGGACCGTTAATCGTCATCGAGGTCGTAATTTTATCTAACGGGATTCCATGAAAGAGCAACTCCATATCCCGTAATGATGAAATCGCGACACCGCATTTCCCAAACTCACCGCGCGCGAGCGGATGATCGGTGTCGTAACCGTATAACGTCGGATAATCAAACGCGACACTCAACCCGGTTTCACCATGTTCCAAGAGATAGTGATACCGCTTGTTTGTCTCTTCCGCGCTACCGAACCCAGCGAACTGACGCATCGTCCAGAGACGTCCTCGATACAGGTTCGGGTGCACGCCTCGAAGAAACGGTTCCTCTCCAGGGAATCCAACATCCTTCAGATACTCAAGATCTGCGATATCTTCCGGTGTATACAGATTTTTGATTTCAATATCGGAGAGATTCTTGAATTTCGGTTTTCTTTCAGGGTTTTCTTGAATCGCCTTGGAATATTTTTGTTTCTCCCAGTCTGCTCGTTTCTCTCGTATCTGCTTGATTGTTTCTTTTTCAACCATGATACTCCTCGCCCTAAATCTTACCAGTCGATACCTTTTCTACTCTTGACTCCTTTCTGATACGGATGTTTGATTTCAAGTATTTCACTTACCATGTCAGCGTGTTTGATGATATCTGGTGATGCATACCGACCGGTTAAAACCAGCTCTAGAGTCTCTGGTTTATTTTCAAGTAATTCGATAACATCCTTTAAAGAGATGAGATTAAAATCAAGAGCAACATTGATTTCATCAAGGATCACCAGGTCATACGCATCTTTTTGTATGATTTCTTTTGCATAAGCAAATCCTTTTCGTGCGAGATCAATATCGATCTGTTCTGGTTTCTCTTTGGAGACAAATTCATCACGGCCAAATTGTACCACCGTGAAATTTTTTATATGTTGTAGCGTATCAAGTTCACTGTACCTTCGTCCTTTCATAAATTGAATCATTGCGACCTTCAGACCCTCCCCGGTCGCTCGTATACCTAAACCAATTGCAGCGGTTGTTTTCCCTTTTCCATTACCAGTATACACGTGAATAAAACCTTTTTTTAAGGACATGGCGAGTTTCTTTAACCTCTATCCGTATTATATTTCTTTCTTTTAAGAAAACCATCTTTTTATAGGATTATCTCTATAGATATTAACAGAAACCTTTATGTTTGATGATTTGATTCCAACCCCCATGAAACTAGAACTTAATGAACAGCAGAAAATGATCCGAAACATGGTACGGGAATTCGCAGAAAAAGAGGTTGCACCACTCGCCGCTGAACTTGATAAAACCGGGGAGTATCCAACAAAGACACTTGAAAAAATGGCAAAACTAGGATTGCTTGGTATTATCATCCCACAACAATATGGCGGTGCGGGTCTTGACACCATCAGCTACGCCACGGTCATCGAGGAGATATCGCGAAAATGTGCCTCAACTGGTGTGATCACCTCAGTTCACAACTCGCTTGCCGCCTGGCCTATCATGAAATATGGGTCAGAAGAACAAAAAAAGAAATACTTGTCGATTCTCGCAAAAGGAGAAAAAATCGGCGCGTTCGCAGGGACCGAACCAAACGCGGGTTCAGATCTTGGTGCGATGAAAACCACTGCGGTGCTCAAAGGCCATCATTACGTTATCAACGGGGACAAGACGTTTATCACCAGTGGTCCGAAAGCAGGGATTATCATTGTGTTTGCGGTGACCGATAAAAACGCGGGAACCAAGGGACTGAGCGCGTTCATTATTGAAAACACATTTAAAGGATACAAGGTTGGCAGCATCTTTGATAAACTTGGTATTAACGCGTCACAAACCTCAGAGCTTCTTTTTGAAAGCATGGAGGTTCCTAAGGAGAATCTTTTAGGCAAAGAAGGCGACGGGTTTAAAATCGCGTTAAGCACACTTGACGGCGGACGAATTGGGATTGCTGCCCAAGCGGTTGGTATTGCACAGGCAGCACTTGATGAAAGCATCGCTTATTCCAAACAACGTGAGCAGTTCGGTAAACCCATCGCAAAATTCCAGGCGATCCAATGGATGATCGCGGATATGGCAACACGGATTGAAGCAGCACGATTCCTTGTGTACAACGCAGCGTATATCAAAGATAAAGGAGAACGATTCTCCAAAGAAGCAGCGATGGCAAAACTGTTCGCCTCAGAAACCGCGATGGAGGCTGTCATCAAGGCAGTGCAAATACATGGTGGGTACGGGTATACAAAAGAATACACGGTAGAACGATTATTCAGAGATGCAAAAATCACAGAGATTTACGAGGGTACCTCTGAAGTTCAACGTATGGTGATCTCCGCAAATCTCCTCGGATGATATCCTGTTTACTCATAGTCGATAATGCATTCAGGTAGGTGAAAATAAATGGGGGCTTTTGAGTACGAGAAAACATATAAGGCGTGGAAATGGGACATCCCAAAGAAGTACAATATCGGTGCAGATGTTGTTGATAAACATGCAAGCTCGAAGAACCGCAACAAGGTGGCGCTCTACTGGGAGAACGCTGCTGGTGAAACCGCGAAGTACACGTTTGGCGATCTGAAGAACCTTTCAAACAAGTTTGGGAACGCGTTAAAAAAAATCGGGTTTAAAAAAGGAGACCGGTTTTTGATCCGTCTTCCGAATATCCCTGCGTTTCAGATATCGTTTCTTGGTGGTGTCAAGATCGGTGCGGTGCCGATTCCTTCCAGCGTCATGTTCCGTGAACACGAAATAGAATATCGAATGAATGACAGCAGCGCAAAAGCAGTGATTACCACCCCTAAGTTTGTCAAAGAGGTTCATGCGATCAAAAAGAACTGCAAGACCCTAGAACATATTATCGTGGTTGGTGACGCACAAAGCGGAGAACTCTCCTATGACGAGCTTATGAAAGGATCCTCCATTCATCTTGATGTGGAGCCGACAAAGAGCACAGACATCGCATTCTTCTGTTACACCTCAGGCACCACTGGTAACCCCAAAGGCGCGGTGCATCTCCATCGATGGGTCCCGGGGAACGACCCCAGTGTGATCTTCTGGCAGAATGCTCTGGAAACCGATATCGTTGCTCATACTGGGGATCTCAACTGGATTTATCCGCTGGGGAACGGGTTTTTATATACCTGGCGTTGGGGGATATCCACATTTGTCTACGACGGGAAATTTGATCCGGCGCATTGGTTTGAACTCATGGAGAAATATCGGGTGACGAACCTCGCGTCTGTTCCGACCGCATATCGGATGTTTCTGACGATAAAAGACGCGGAGAAAACCTACGATCTTTCGTCCTTACGTCATTGTATATCAGCGGGTGAACCCTTGAACCCTGAGGTGATCAAAGAGTGGAAACGACGGTTCGGGTTGGATGCCCATGATGGGATTGGCATGACCGAGGTGATGGTGTATCTCTCCAACATGCGTGACATGAAGATTAAACTAGGGTCCTGTGGGAAACTACAACCTGGTCATATCTGCGCGCTTCTCGATGAGAACGGAAAACCGGTTCCTGTTGGTGAAACAGGTGCGCTTGCGGTGAAAAAAACAGATCCCGGGCTTTTCAAAGAATATTGGAACAAACCAGAAAAAACCCAAGAGAGCTTCAGCGGCGACTGGTTCCTCAGCGGTGATGTCCTCTATCAGGATGAAGAGGGATACTATTGGTTCAGCGGGAGGAACGATGACCTGATCAAGGCGAGTGGGTATCGAATCTCACCGTTCGAAGTCGAATCAGCGATCATCTCCCATCCACAGGTATTGGAGTGCGCAGTGGTTGCAAGCCCTGATCCGATGCGAGGGACTATCATCAAGGCATATGTGGTGCTCCGTGATAGGACGAACGCATCAGAAAACATGGTAAAAGAGATCCAGGAGCATACAAAGAAGGTCGCTGCACCATATAAATATCCGCGGGAAATCGAGTTTGTCACTGAGCTTCCAAAGACGCAGAGTGGAAAAATTAAAAGAAAGGATTTACGAGAACTGGAAAAACAAAAGAAAGGAGTGTTGAAATGAACATCATCGTGTGTGCGAAACAAGTGGTTGATGTCGCAGAGATAAAGGTTGACTCATCAACGAAAAAACCGATTCTTGTTGGTGTGCCTCAGAAAATTAGTGACATGGATAAAAATGCACTAGAAGAAGCGATCAAGATTAAGGAAAAACATGGTGGGAAAATCACGATTCTTACCGTCGGTGCCCCTGATGCAAAGGAACGGATGAAGGAGCTGCTTGCCATGGGTGCAGACGAAGGCGTTTTAATCCCGCCACCGGAACATGCTGATTATCATGTGATCGCTCATCTCTTAGCTGGTGCGATGGAAAAAATTGGGAATTACGATATCATCATCTGTGGTGAGGCATCCATTGATATGTTCTCAGGTCAGATGGGGCCACGTATTGCTGGACTGCTGAATATCCCGCAGATAACCTATGCGCAGCAGGTGACCGTGGAACAAAATAAAGTGGTTGCAGAACGGAACCTTGGAGAGAAAGCAGTCATTATTGAATCCCCGTTTCCCGTGTTGATTACCGTGACAAAAGAAATCAATCAACCGCGGCTCCCCAGTCTCATGGCAATTCTTGCATCATCTAGTAAACCGATTCATGAATGGCCTGCGACCGGGGTTACTGCGGAAGCACTGGTGCCAAAGCTACAGACCATGGATATCAAAGGGATCCCGATGCAGCGGAAGAACATCATCTATCAAAATGACCTTGACCAATCAGTAGGAAAACTGGTTGACGAGCTTGCCAAAGTCGGAGTGTTGAGGTGATTCCCATGGTTCTTGTCTATTCTGATGAGAAGAAGTTGACCTTGGAATTACTGTACAAAGCAAGGGAGCTTGCGCAAGAACTTCATAAGAAAGTCATTGCGGTTGCCATCGGTCATGATGAGCATGCAACGGAGTACCTTGAGCATGGTGCTGATCTGGTGATTGTTGCTGAGACGCCACAGCATCAGTTCAAAGCAGAGGAATACACCAGCATCCTCCAAAGTATTATGAAAGAACATCGCAACGAGATCGTGCTTATTGGCTCAAATAAAAATGGAAAAGAACTTGCTGGAAGGCTTGCAGCAAAACTGGATGCCGGCTGCGTCATGGATTGCACGAAAGTATACATTCACGAAAAGAAACTCACCACAGAACGCATCGTCTACAGCGGAAATGCAATCGCAGTTGAACAGTTCACTTCACCTCCACAGATTGTCACAATCCCTTCGAAGGTATTTGACCCGCTACCAAAGAATCCGCATCACAAAGGGGAAATCATCAAAAAGAAATTCGACACTGAGCCTTCCCCCTCAAAAATCCTGAAAGTCCAGGAGATGAAATCAGAGGGAGTGAACGTTGAGGACGCGCAAATCATTGTCTCCTGCGGCAGAGGATTCAAAAAGAAAGAAGATATCAAATTGGTCAGTGAACTTGCGGACGTCCTCAAAGGAAGGACCGTTGGATGCTCCCGTCCTATCGCTGCAGACCTGAAATGGCTGTCTGAGGATCATTGGATAGGATTATCCGGCCATAAGGTAAAACCAAAGCTCTATGTCGCCTGCGGGATTTCCGGTCAGATCCAGCATATCGCAGGGATGCGTGACTCCGGTGTCATCGTCGCAATCAACAAAGACCCAGAAGCACTGATCTTTAAATCCGCTGACTACGGGATTGTCGGGGATCTCTACGAGGTTCTGCCGAAGTTGACCAGCGCGATTAAAGAAAAAATGGGGTAACTATTTCAATTTCTTCACTTAGAAAACATGCTCAAGATCTGAGCAGAACTCTTTACAGTGGTATGTATGAGTAGAAATGACGACGTGAAGCTTCTCTCTCAACTTCCGAAAGAAAAAATACCTGACTACCTTTTTATGCAGCTGCGGAACCTTTGGGCTGCTGATGGATTGTATTTCCTTGGAATCGAGGAACTTTATGGGACAGAGGTTGCTACAAAGATTGATGCACAGGTCTGGACGGTGATGGGGAAAATTGAGGCGCGAAAACTCAAAGAATTCCTTACTATCACCGGGACCGATATTCCTTCGATGATGAAAGCATTGCAATACACCACCTGGGCACTCGACCTTGAAGACAAAGAAATCATGATAAAAAAAGACTATGCAATGATTCGGAATGTCCGCTGCCGCGTCCAAAACACACGAATGAGTAAAGGGCTAAAGGAGTTTGGTTGCAAACCGGTTCGTTTTGGGTTCCTGAAAGCGTTTGCAAAAGAATTTAACCCGAACATTGTGGTGAAATGTACTGTCTGTCCACCAGACAGCCATCCTAAAAACCTCTGGTGCCAATGGGAGTTTACACTAAGTAAACTCAATGTGAATAAAAAATTTAAATAGTCTTGCATTGATTTATCATTTATGGGAAAGAGGCAATTGACAGACCAAGAGAAAGCTGTTTTAGATGCTTTTAATACATCTAAAAAAGTACAAGAGTTTCTAGAACTCAGAGTTAGTAAAAAATCTCGAAGACATTATCGTTATCATTTACAAGACTATTTCTTATGGTTAGAAATCATTGATATTGATACATATATCAAAGATACACGTCAACTACAAAGAGCTAAGTTGATTGCGTATGAGGATAAGTTAAAACATGATATTTTGAGATATTGGAAATTTATCAACGAAGAGTCGAATCGTTTTCATGGGAAAACAGCATATGTGTTTATTTCGGCGATGAAAGGATTTTTAGAATTTAACAATACGGTTATGACACCTGATTTTTGGTCGAATATAAGACGAAGCGGAAATGGTAACCATTCCATTACAAACTATAAAACACCCACTAAACAAGAGTTAAAGGAAATTCTATCAAATGCAGATGTCGAGTCGTTAGCGATATTCGGTATGCAGATGACATCAGGACAAAGGATAGAACAGATATTAGATCTCGAATGGACAGACGTAGAATTAGAGCATGAGTTTCCACGTTTATTTTGGAGGGACTCCAAAGGTAAAAAAGCGATTCGTTCAAGGATAACTCCTGAGGTAAAAGAATGGCTTATTCAATATAAAAAAGAGTTCTCGAGAATAATTGAGACCAGAAGTAAACGAGCAACAGGAAAACGAAAACAACCATTGAATCTTAATAAAGTATTTCCGATGAACCACAATACCGCAGAGACAAAATGGAATAATCTGACGAAAAAAGTCGATAAGTACATTTTAGATTCAGTAACAAAGAAACCTCTTTATGGGGCCCATTGCCTCAGAAGATACTTTTTTTCTAATTTTGGTAATCAAAATGACGCATTGTATTTCATGGGTAAGGTACCAGAAAATATCGCTGTATATCGATTAATGAACGATGAACAGTTAGACAACATTTACGCTATTGGAGCTGATAATCTTATTATTTTCAAGGAAAAATCAGAGACTACAACATTAGTTAAAGAACAGGAACAAAAAATAAAAAAACACATGATTATTTATTCGATTCCGAAAGAAGATATAAAACATTCATCATAAAACTTGTAATAGCGATTATTAGGATAGCAAGAGAGATAGTGAAGAATCGAGTATCATTTAAAGAATATAACATCGATACAAAAGAAACACTCCCTAGGAACAATAGTCCATATATCATTACTTGCCTTTTCCGCATTTCTCCTTTTTCCATAATTATTTCACCTGATTATTTAGTAAATAGTAAACCAATTATCATTATTAAAAATATCCAGGTTAATAACAACCCTACGAAAAATTCAATTAAAGCGTTAAAAAAAATTACTGAAATTATCAACCCAACTATTATCAAAACTATTCCGATTATTCCGATTGTTGATGCTATCAAGAATCTATTTTTCATTCTTTTTACACTACAAGAACAATGTTTTATTATTAACATTTTTGGGAGGTTATCTGTCATTGAAAAATAAAAAAATCAAGTGATTATTTAGTAAATATTATCTCTTTATCATATTCCATAATTCTTTTGTCCAGAAAAAATAGAGATAGACAAGAAACAATATACCAGCGAATAAAAACCCAAAAACAATTGGGAAACCACCGTATACCGATACTAAAGCATAGACTAATAACGGGATTATTAAAAATAATAAGAACAAGAAAGAAGCAGTTACATATCTTACAATTAGTCTTTCAGTTGGGGCAGATTCAGCAGGATCCATCTGTATGGGTAAATTCTCAAATTTCTTTTGTTTTTCTAAGCCTATTAGAAATTTCTGATAAGCGTTTTCAGTTTCAAATTCTAAAGGAATCCCTTGCCAATCACAATCCCTGCATACCATTGTACTCCAATCAATACCTGGAGTTATCCCATCACGCATATCTGCAATATCTAAATTTTTACTACCACATCGTAGACAAGCCGTTATTTTCATCCAATCACTCAAGAATATGTCTGTTTGTTGATATTAACTTTTTGGAGGTTATCTGTAAATGAAAATAAAGCCCGTAGACGCACGCACCCACCAGGTAAACCACACCGATGCCAGACAGTACCAGATAGCCTCTCCTGTGCTATATCTGTTAATCCTAAAGCAAAATAAATATACTGTGTATGTATTACATATTACATGTGATGTGTATGAAAAAGAAAAGAATGGGTGAAGAAGAAAGAATAAGGACAAACATAACGCTATCAAAAGCTGTATTCAATATGGCGGTAGACTACAAAATAAACCTTAGTCAATTTCTGGAAAATCAACTACTAAATTACTTCGCAATGAGACAGCAAATTTTTAACCCACAAAATATACAATACGTACCCGATACATATAATACGAGTGTACAGCCATCAAGAAAAACACCCGGAAAAACAAACGAATTATATGGAGGAATGGGCCTGTTGCGATTTGAACGCAAGTCTCTAGCTCCCAAAGCTAAAAGGATGGACCAAGCTACCCTACAGGCCCCAGCATACACGGTGTAACAACATATTGTATTTAAAAATATTTATCTACTCTCACCTGTTTTCACCAGCCCATGGATTTCAATTTTAAAAAACCAACTCATCTTTTTGCACTTATCGGATTGTTGGGATCCTTATTTCTGTTCGTCGTCTACCCACTGATCGCCGTTTTTTCATTCACACAGATTCCCTCACTTTACACTCCATCCATGACCCCGGTACAAAAACTCACGCTAGAGATATCCCTGCTCTTTTTCCAATTTCTTTTCGTATTCGCTGGTCTCATCCTTGTTCCCTTGCTGTGGTACAAGCTCGTGAACCGAATTACTATAAAAGAAATGTTCGCCAGGCTGAATCTTCGTAAAGAAGGATTAAATAATGCGATTCTTTGGGGAATCATTACTGTCATTATTGCGTTTGGCATCACCATGACCATCGGTCTTGTCTACCTGTTTATAACAAAAACAAATCCGAGCACGTTAAGCAACATTCCTGATCTTCAACAACTGTTTTCAATCACCTCATTGTACCTTATTGTAGCAATTCAACCCTTCTGCGAAGAGTTTTTCTTCAGAGGATTCCTCCTGGAAAAAATCACGAGGGTTGGTGGTACGACAATCGCTGTCGTAACAACCTCTGTTCTTTTTGGGATATCCCATCTGACCTATACCTATGCCTATACCGCAATTGTAGCAGTCGTCCTCGGATTGCTCTTTGCTCTTGTCGTCTTGAAAACAAAAAACCTTTATTCAGCGATTTTCGCCCACACTGCCCTTAACATTACAAGCCTCACCCTGTATTTTTTCGGGAAATCTTTTGGTATGTAAACGTTAATTCTATAAACAGGAGACACATCCCTTTGTAATCAAAAAGGTGAAAGAGCTATGCAGAAAGAACAAACGTTTGCGATGATCAAACCTGATGCAGTCCAACGAGGATTCATCGGAGAAATCATCAGTCGGTTTGAAAAAAAAGGAATCAAGATAGTTGCGATGAAACTCGTTGCTGTTGACCGGAAACTCGCAGAAAAACATTACGGAGTCCATAAAGGCAAACCGTTCTTTGAGCCAACCGTGAAATACATTACTTCTTCTCCTGTCGTTGCCATGGTTCTTGAAGGCGTGAATGTTATTGAGATGGTCAGAGGAATGACTGGGGTAACCGATCCGCAGAAAGCAGCAATGGGGACCATTCGAGGAGATTATGGACAGTTCATCGGCAGAAACATTATCCATGCCTCTGATGGGAAAGACACTGCGCAGTTTGAAATCAACCTCTGGTTTCCCCCTGAAGAAATCGCACAATACAGCCGCATCGATGAGCAATGGCTTATCGAGTAAGAGACTTCTTTCGTTTCTCCTGATTTTCTTCTGTTGAAAAAATCGAAGTTTTTAAATAGAAGCTTGTAGTTTCTACCATCTAACAAATAGTTGAAATAAACGTTAGAGGAGAGTATGAAATATGACAAAAGATATGATGGGTAAAGTAGCAATATGGGCATTTATCATAGGCGCACTAGTAGCACTATTAGTTGGTCTGTGGCAAGCCTACACCATTGAACAAAACCAACAACCAGCATTCATGACTGATATGGGTGGATGGATCGCTTGGTTATTAGCGATTATCGGTGGTATCGTAGGAATATTAGCCGTGTTAGGAAAGGGAACTATCACCAAAGCTGAAGTTCCAGCGTTTCTCACCGCAGGTATTGCGCTACTCGTTATGTATGCAGTCTTCCAGGGTATCAACCTCAGTCCATGGATCGGATCATTGTTATCCGGAGTATCCATGAGCCTGGCAATATTCATTGCCCCCGCGGTCGGCATCCTTTCAATAAAAGCAATCTGGGACATTGGTAAGGACGTTTAATCGTCCTCAACCTTTTTTCCTTTTTTTAAACCTTATTTTTTTTTGCCGCTCTTTTTTTCTTGTTCTTCCATATTTTTCAATAGTTTTATGTAATATGAAAAGATGTACCCCCGACGAGTCCAACAGATAAAAGGTGAATGTAGAAATGTCTCTTGAAATAGATAGTCTCATAGGAATGATCATTCTCCTGTCAACAACCGTGTTTCTGATTATTGCAATCGAGCTTAAAGATCTAGTAAAAGCAACCATCGCACTTGGGATTGGAAGCGCTCTTCTGGCTTCGGTATTTTATATTCTCAATGCACCGTATGCAGCGGTTTTTGAGCTGAGTGTTGCGGCAGGGTTAGTCACGATTCTGTTATTATCAGCGATTGGCATGATTGACAAGGAGGGAACGAAATGAAGTTAAAACCGTTTCTAACTTATGGGATTGCGGTTCTCCTGCTTATTGGATTTGTGTTTGTTTTCTACCAGGCGTTTCAAGGAATTACTCCACCTGTCACAACCACTGAATCTTTTAGTGAAGCGCTCTGGGGAACCTGGGGTGTTACCATCGTGATTGTATCTTTTATTATCTTCGCAGGGGGTACAGGTATTTTAGTGTTACTTGGAGGGGGCTGGCGATGGGAGTAGAACTGTATCTTATATTCGCAGGTGCAATCCTCTTCCTTGGCCTCTATTGCATCCTTACAAAAAAAAGCATCATCAAAAGCGCGATCGGCATCAGTATCATGGTGAAAGGTGGCTCGCTGAGTTTCCTGGTCGCTGGTGGTGCGACAGCACAAGTCGCAGTTGTCCTTATCATTGTCATTGATGCGATCGTCGCAGCGGTTTTATTATCCATGGCGGTGAACGTCTACAAACACACAGGAAGCCTTGATTTCGAAGCATTGAAACGGCTCTGGGGGTAAGAAAAAAATGCTGTTTGAAAATGAACTGCTCGTCTGGCTTTCTCTCGTATTCCCGTTCGTTGGTACAGCACTTGTGCCTGTAATCGCTCGACTAGGGAAATCCATACGAACTGCTTTTGCAGTCATCATTGGTTTTGTTACCGCAGGATCCGTCCTGCTTCTTCTTCCTGAGGTATGGGTGGGTAGAACTCAAGGACTTGCTTACACATTCAATTGGGCACCCTCTATTGGCTTGGTGTTCTCTGTCTATATTGATCCTTTGTCAGTCATGATGGCAGCGGTCGCAGGGGGCATTGGTTCTCTTGTCCTGTTGTATTCCGTGAAATATATGGCTGGTCAAGAAGGATTAACCAGATATTATGCTCTCGTGCTGCTTTTTATCGGATCCATGATCGGGCTTGTTTTCGTGGATAATTTACTCGTCCTGTATTTCTTCTGGGAGGCAGTCGGACTATGTTCCTATGCGTTAATTGGTTTTTACACAAAGGATCCAAAGGCAGCGAAAGCCGGCATCAAAGCATTGGTCACAACACGTGTCGGTGATATTGGATTTCTTATCGGGATTTTTGTTCTCGCATCAGGCGCAATGACCGCACTTGGGATTGATTTCTGGCAATCACTCAGTATCCATTATCTGATCCAGAATGTCTCTGCGATACCAACAGGGACTCTTGCAATCGCTGGGTTCTGTTTCTTGCTTGGTGCAATGGGGAAATCAGCTCAGGTGCCGTTACACGTCTGGCTTCCGGATGCGATGGAAGCGCCAACGACAATCAGCGCTCTCATCCATGCGGCAACCATGGTCAACGCAGGGGTGTATCTTCTCGCGCGTTCGCTCCCCTTATTCTCAGAAGTCCCAGGGTGGATGACAGCACTTATGGTGGTTGGTGGTATCACCGCGTTCCTTGCGGCAACCATGGCACTTGTTGAACATGATTTAAAACGGGTGCTCGCATATTCGACAGTCAGTCAACTCGGGTACATGATTTTCGGTCTTGGCCTTATTTCCGGGTTTACCGCAGCAACATTTCATCTGATGAGCCACGCGATCTTCAAAGCATTGCTTTTCCTTGGAGCTGGTGCAGTAATCCATTCAGTTGGAACGCGAAATATGTATCAGATGGGTGGCCTGAAAAAAGAAATGAAACTCACCTACATCGCCATGCTCATCGGCGGTCTCTCCCTTGCTGGGCTGATTCCCTTGAGTGGATTCTGGAGTAAGGATATGATTCTTGCGACAGCCTGGGAGACAGGAAATTACATCCCGCTACTCTTCATGGTCATTACAGCCATTCTTACTGCTGCCTATACTATCCGGATTGTAAACCTGGTCTTTTGGGGTGAAAGCCGACGGAATACCACCACGCATGAAGCACCATGGCAGATGGCAGTTCCTTTACTCCTGCTCGCCATTGGTACGATAGTGTCTTGGATGGGAATCGGGTTCCTTACCAGGGCGTATACATCTTTTGACTTATCTGAACATGGACTCACGTTGAGCTCCTTTATCATTGAGACGTTCCAAACACCAGTGGTCTGGATTTCTCTTGCAGCGTTTATCATCGGTGTTGGATTGTTCATGATACGGAAACGTTATGCAGCAAACAAGGTTGGTGAACACACAGTAATTGTTGCACGACAAGGGTATGGATTTGATACGTTCTACGGATGGATCATTCAGTGTCTTCGTGGGTTTGCCGCCAGATTCAGAAAAACCCACACCGGTGATCTCAACTACAATATTGCTGGGATAGCTCTGGGATTCCTCCTGTTACTCATCATTCTCTTTTTCATAGGAGGAATGTAACGTGTTCAACCCATTTCTCTCCTTAGTGTTTCTCTTCAGCGGATCATTCCTTGCGTATGCAATGGGGCGCGCTGAACAGGTCTATCAGAAAAAATATCTTGCTGCAGCAACAGCGCTTTTGTTCTTCAGTATTGCGTTAATCCTTCAGATACTTCTTGCGATGCAAATCTGGGACAATGGATCGCTCAGTTTCTACATCGGAGATACGCTCTTACGCATGGACGCATTATCGGTCTTCCTTGCCCTAATCGCACTGAGCCTTGGGACCATTGTCTGTCTCTACTCAGTTATTTATATGGAACATGACAAGGGGCAGGAATACTACTATCCGCTTCTCCTTCTCATGGTTGCTGGGATTGTCGGAATTGGTCTTGCCACCGATTTCCTTGTCTTGTATCTGTTCTTCGAGCTGATGTCCATCCCCTCATACGCTCTTGTCGTTTTCCGCAGACATGAATGGATGGCGATAGAGGCAGGAATGAAATACATCGTGATGGGCGCGGTTGGATCAGCGTTTGCGTTCTTCGGTATCTCACTTGTCTATTTCCAGACTGGGACATTACAGTTCAATGACCTTATCGGCATGCTCAGCACCACACCAATCCTTCAAGCTGCTCTTCTTTTCCTGATCATCGGGTTTGGGGTAAAAGCCGCAATTGTACCGCTTCACACCTGGTTGCCTGATGCACACTCCGCTGCTCCCTCAGGAATCAGTGCGATGCTCTCTGGAATTGTCATTGGCGCAGGATTCTTTACATTGCTACGAAGCCTGCTTATTTTCACCGGTACAGGTCTTGCAGTCGGTGAACTACTCATCATCATGGCGCTCATTACCATGAGTGTGGGAAACCTCATGGCGTACTCACAGCTCTCGCATAAACAAGCTGATCTGAAACGAATCCTTGCGTACTCCAGTGTTGCTCAGATGGGGTACATCCTCTTGGGGGTTGGTGTTGGCCTTGCCTACGGAATTCGAGTCGGATATGAAGGCGGATTGTTCCATATCATGACCCATGCGTTCATGAAAGGACTCGCCTTTTTATGTGCAGGGGTAATTATCCATCAATTAGGAACGCGGTACGTCGATGAGATGGAAGGCATCGGGCTTTCTATGAAAGTCACGGGGTTTGCATTCGTACTGTCCCTTCTCGCGCTCGCTGGTGTTCCACCACTCAGTGGGTTCATGAGTGAATGGATGGTTTTCAGCGGTAGTATCATGACCTATGGTGTTATCGGTCTATGGGGGATTGCAATCGCGGTAATAGCACTTCTCAACGCGCTCCTTTCCCTTGGTTATTATCTGCCGATCATTAAAACAATGTATCTCCCCGCTGAGCGGAAGGGGATTTTAAAAGCACGTGACCCTTCAGCAGCGATGCTTCTTGCCATCGGGATTCTTGCGGGACTCACAATCATCCTTGGCGTCTGGCCAGAGCTGGGCTTAAAGGCAGTTAAACCCGCGGTTGATATCTTAGTAAGCCTCGGAGGCGTATAACCTATGATCGAAGAATTCTTCTACCCAGTGGTGACCTTTCTGATCATGCTTCTTATCATCTATCTTCTTTACCTTTTTGCAGGGACCTTAGGGCCGAAACAGACAAAAGCAAAGTATAAACTAAAAAGCTATGCGTGCGGGGAAGACTACCCTGGCGGAAAACTCCAACAATCATACAATTTTTTCCATGTCGCCTTTTTCTTCACCATACTTCATGTCGGTGCACTGTTGATCGCGACCGCACCCCTTGGTCAAGCGGCGTTACTCGGCTGTCTTCTTATCGGCGTGATGGCGTTAACCGCGTTCGCTCTCTTTGTCGGAGGTCGAGATCATGATTAAACGTCTGGTGAAATGGGCCCGGGTGAAATCTCCCTGGATTCTGCATATGAACTGTGGCTCCTGCAACGGCTGTGACATCGAGATTTTGGCAACGTTAATCCCTCGGTTAGATGTAGAACGATTTGGGGTCTTGTTGAAAGGATCACCGCGACATGCTGACGTCCTTGTCTGTACTGGCCCGGTGACAAAACAAATGAAGGAACGGCTGAGACGGGTCTATGATCAAATGCCAGAGCCGAAGTTTGTCGTTGTTGTCGGACAATGCGGCTCTTCAGGAGGTATTTACCATGGTGCGTACGGAGTCGAAGGAGGCATCGATACCGTCATCCCTGTGAATGCCTACATCCCTGGTTGTCCACCACGACCGGATGCGATCGCTGACGGTCTTATCAAACTACTCGCATCGATTGACAAAGGAGGAAAACCATGACAACCACAGAAGAACTTATTTCACAAGTGCTCCAAGGGTTGCCTGTTCAAGTGAAAAGAGACAGACGTATTTTCATACCTGTCCCACGGAATGATTTGATAAAAACGGTGAATATTCTTTCAAGTGAGTTAAACATCAATCATCTTTCAACGATTACCGCGAGAGACACTGGTAAGGAAATCGAACTCCTCTATCATTTCTTGCTGAATGGGGTTGTCATCACGATTCGCACGATGTGTCCAAAAGACGATCCAACTATCGATAGCATTGTCAGCATCTTCCCGGGTGCTGTGTTATACGAACGGGAACTGAATGATATGCTCGGGATTGTACCAAAAGGACATCCTGATCTACGACGACTCATTCTCCCTGATGATTGGGTTGGTGGTTATCCACTGAGAAAAGACTGGAAACCTCCGCAGGAGAGTGAGGAATAATGGGCAGGGTAAAACTTCCAATTGGTCCTCAACACCCCGCACTGAAGGAACCAGAGAATTTCACGATAACCCTTGATGGAGAACGGGTTGTCGACGTTGATATCCGCATTGGATACACGCATCGAGGCATTGAAAAACTCATGGAAAGTAGGACGTATACACAGAATTTGTATCTCGTGGAGCGTATCTGTGGCATCTGTTCGTACGCACATGTGGTGAATTTCACCCAGAACGTCGAGGAGGTTCTTGGTGTTCAAATACCAAAACGAGCAGAATATATCCGCACGTTGTTTTTGGAACTCGAGCGTCTGCATAGCCATTTCCTCTGGCTTGGTGTGGCGGGTCATGAGATCGGGTTTGATACATTGTTTATGTATACATGGCAGGACCGAGAAGTGGTCCAGGACCTGCTTGAAATGATCTCTGGGAACCGCGTAAACTACGCAATGAATACGATCGGTGGAGTCCGCAGAGATATCAGCGAAGAGCACCGTAAAAAGGTACTCGAAGGTATGGATTATCTGGAGAAACGCGCTGCGTACTACAAAGAAGTCGCAATCAATGAAAAGACGATTCTTGCCCGTGCAGAAAATGTAGGTATCCTGAAACCAAAAGTCGCATTGAAATATTCTGCGGTTGGGCCGACCGTACGTGCCTCAGGAATTACCGTGGACATCAGGAGAGACGATCCGTACGCCTCCTATACGGAAACACCATTTGAGGTGATAACAACCGATACCTGTGACGTGCTTGGACGAGTGGTTGTTCGTGTCCTTGAACTCTTTGAGAGCATCAAGATTATTCGTTACCTCATGGAACATCTCCCATCTGGAGAAATCGTCGTAAAAGTACCACGAAAGATACCTGAAGGTGAATCAATAAGTCACACAGAGGCGCCGCGTGGCGAGGACTTCCATTATCTCCGTTCAAACGGCACTGAGAAACCGGAGCGTTATAAAGTACGGACGCCGACACTGGCTAATCTGCCTGCAATTGCAGAAATGCTAAAGGGAGCCTATCTTGCGGATGTGCCGATTGTTGTTGCTGCGATTGACCCCTGTATGGGATGCATGGATCGAGTGCTTCTCTTAAAACAAGACAGTGATAAACCTGGAGAGATCATTGAGGGAGATCAGTTGCGTGCGTATGGTATTAAATGGTATGCAGGGAGGGGGTGGAAGGCATAAACATAGTCCTTACTCTTCTCTATTTACTCATTTTCCCAGGATTTTTATTCCTCTTTTCCTTTAGCCTCTTTACTCAGTATCTTGATCGAAAGATCTATGCTCGTATTCAACGACGTGTTGGGCCGCCATTTCTGCAACCGTTTGCCGATCTGGTAAAGCTCGCGGCAAAAGAAGACGTAGTTCCAGAGAAGGCAGAGCGTTTTATGTTCACTGTAGCACCTATCGTCGGATTGGCAGCGGTTTTTGCTGCCTTTCTGTATCTCCCGATTGTTGCACCTACCGGGTTGCATAGTTTCGACGGAGATCTTATCGTTGTCCTCTATCTGCTTACCATCCCGACCCTGGCGTTGTTCCTTGGTGGATGGTACTCAGGAAACGTCTTTGGTCAGAAAGGAGGGATGCGTGTCGCATCGTTGCTCTTTTCCTATGAGATCCCTTTCTTTTTAGCACTGTTGACACCAGCGTTGATTAAAGGATCATGGAAGATGGCTGATATCGTGAATTTCGAGGTCACCCATCCCCTTGCACTTCTCGTTTCATTATTAGGTTTCGTTATCGGAATTATTTCCTTACAAGGGAAACTCGAACGACTCCCCTTTGATATCCCGGAGGCAGAAACAGAGATTGTCGCAGGACCATTGGTTGAGTACTCAGGGCGAAGGCTTGCATTGTTACGGTTAACGCGGGACGTCGAAATGGTTGTTGGAGCAGGGCTTATCGCAGTGATATTCCTTGGTGGACCTATGCCGCTGTTGTTTACAGAGCCTGCGTATCTCTCATGGATATGGGGCGCAACCATGTTTTTGCTGAAAACACTCTTCGTGATTTTCCTTCTGATAGTGATGAAATCAGCGGTTGCTCGTATCCGGACTGACCAAATGATTAGCTTGGCATATAAATGGCTTATCCCCCTGGCATTAATTCAGATTTTTATAGCTATCATGGTGCGATTTATGGGAGGCATCTAAGATGAAGGTTCCCGGTAAGATGCTCCCGAAAATCATCGGATTTATCTTTAAAAAACCAGTGACGGTTCTCTACCCAAAAGAACGACTCACCCCACCAGACACCCTGCGGGGGAAAATGAAGTTCCATCTTGATCGATGTATCAACTGTGGGTTATGTGCCCGTGATTGCCCCTCTGGTGCATGTACAATGCATGAGATAGACAGCAAAAAAAGACCGGTGTTTGATCTTGATTATTGCACTTTTTGTGCACAGTGTGCAGACTCCTGCCCCAAGGATGCAATTGAGATGACCAATGAATTTGAACTTGCTCATTATTCGAAAGGCGAGGCGATTGTTAAATAAACTTGATTCTTTTTTTAGAAATGCTGAACGAGTCGTCATCATCGGGATGGGTAATGAGCTTCGTGCTGATGACGCAATAGGCCTTCTTGTCGTCCGTCTTCTCAAACCATATTCTCACAATCGTTTACAAGTATTTGAAGGGCATATGACCCCCGACGTATTTATCACTCCAGCGTGTGCAGCACATCCAACACATCTTCTGATTGTTGATGCCGCAAAGCTCCATAAAAAACCAGGGGCCTGGCAAGTACTTTTCCCAGATGAAGTTGAGGAAGGATTGTTTACAACCCATACCATCCCGGTAGTTGAGGTGGCGGCAGAAATACAACGGAGATGTGGTGCCAAGGTGGCGTTTCTAGGGATACAACCAAAATCACGGGATATCTCACTATCACAAAGCAAGGAATGCCAGCGTGCAGCAGAGGAGATTGCAGACATCATCCGCAGAATCATAGCTGCCCTGCCGTAAACACAATCTCTTTGTATACCTAAAATCCCTTAGGGACAAATACAGATATTTTTAATAATGAGGGGACATTACGATGTAGCTCCTTAATCCATGTTGAGTGGAAGTGTAAACGAGATGGAACGAAAAGAAATCCTCGAGAAACTAAAAACAACAGAAGCAGAAATCAGGGAAAACGTTGAGGCAGCGCAACATAAGAGAAACGAGATCCTCGCTCAAGCCCAGAAACAGGCACGAAAACTTGAAGACGACGGTGAACGACAGATAAAAACAGAACGAGAGAATCTGTTGAGTGCTGCGAAAAAAGAAATTGAGGAGAAACGGCAGCGTGTTCTGAAAAAAGCGACAGCAGACGCAGAGGCACAAAAGAAGAATGCTCAGATAAAAAAGGCAAAAGAGTTCTTTGTTAAGAAGTTTGAGGAATACGTGCATGTTTAAACCCCAAGAGATGAAACGTACTCTTATCATTGGTGCAAAACAAGATGTAGAGAAAACCATCGAGCTGCTTCATTCCTTAGAAATCATTCATATCATTGATTTTAAACCCAGTAAAACGGAAGAACAGGTGAATCTTGGGACGCCGACAGAAAAAGCATCTGCAATAAGTCAAAGACTTCTAAAACTACGTTCAAGTGCCCAATTGCTCACGCTTGAACGAGAAAAACCTTCGGTTTCTGAAAAAATATCTGAAAAGCAAATAAAACGAGATATCAATCTAAAAATCCAGGATCTCGAGTTAAGTGTTATTTCCTTAATAGAGACAAAAACACGTATTGAAGAACATTTTCGGAAAATCGATGATCGGATCCGTCAGTTACAGCCGTTCGCAGCAATGGATATCCCCTTAGAAAATTATCAGGGATATGACCATGTTGTCGTGTTTACTGGGTATGTCCGTGAAATGAAAAAGCTCAAGGAAGGCCTTACAAGAGTCACTGATGAATATGAATTTTTTACCTCTGAAGATGAAGATCAGATGGTAGCATTATTTATTGCAAAACCATATGCAGAAGATGCTGGAAAACTCCTGAGCGAATGTGGCTTTACGGAGGTAAAATTACCGGAAGGAAAAGGTCTGCCTAAGCAATTTATTGAAAAGTGGACCGTACAGCAAAAAGAGCTTTCAGATAAACTGGTACAAACGACAAAAGACATTCTTGAATTTAAGAAGAGATATGCGGAATTCATCCTTGCCAGTGAAGAGTACTTAGCGATCGAAGTGCAGAAAGCGGAAGCACCAGTCCTATTTGGAACAACCGAGCATTCTTTTATTATTGATTGTTGGATTCCGACGCATGATTTGAAACGAGTAAAGGAAGTCCTTGAGAAGGAAATGGCAGGCTCGCTCTATCTTGAGGAAATCGAAGTGAAACATGAAGATGAACCACCGACATTGCTGAAAAACCCGCGACCTGTTCGCCGATTTGAATTTCTTCTGGAGTTGTATTCAATCCCCAATTATCGAGATATCGACCCGAGTTTCATTCTCTCGTTGATTTTTCCTCTGTTTTTTGGGCTTATGATAGGAGATATCGGCTATGGTATTCTCTTGATTCTTTTCGGTGTTCTGTTCATGAAGAAGTTCAAGGACAGCGAAGGATTTTCGAACATTGGCTGGTATATCATTATCGCAGGTGTTTTTGCTTCTCTTTTTGGCTTGTTTCTTTTTGGTGATATGTTTGGTCTTCCGTTTCAACCCCCGCTTGGTGAAACCGGAGTAGTCGCGTATAGTTGGTCTACCCTGCTTGGGGTTCATATTCCTATCCCCTCTGTGATTCATAAAATGGAATCCCTTGGCATGACGCAGCTTCTTGTCATCTCTATTATCGCAGGGTTTCTGCATCTCGGGCTCGGGCTTCTCATCGGAATTATTGTTGAGCGGAAACATAATCGGAACCATGCGATAACCAAGATCGGGCTTCTTTTTGTATTGACCGCACTGACTTTGTTGATCTTTGTTATGGCGGATTGGACGATTGGACAATGGCTCAAGCCCCTGAAAGACTCAGCGATTGCACCGTTGTTATGGAACTATCTTATCCCTCTTGTCAAAACAGGATTTTCTTTAGGTGGACTTCTTGTTCCTTACCTCTCAATAGTGTTTGGTGTTCTTGGTATTATAATGATAATTATCGTTACCGGGGGGTTCGGCTTAGTTGAAGCCTTAGAAGTCACCAGCCATCTGATGTCCTACACCAGACTTGCAGCTATCTGTGTGGCCAAAGCTGCGATGGCGTTTGCGTTTAACATGATTGGTCTTGGTTTGATACTGAGTGGAAACATCGCAATTGGACTTGTCGGCGTGATCCTTCTTATCTTTATGCAGCTTATGGTTTTTTCATTAGGCGCACTCTCATCAGGTATCCAAGCACTTAGGCTTCATTACGTTGAATTCTTCATGAAGTTCTACAAAGGAGAAGGAATACGATTTAATCCCTTTAAATATGTAAGAAAATATACCACAACGAAATAACAAAAAAGGAGGTAAAAACACATGGCAGCAGAAACAGGAATCATCGCAATAGGCGCTGGTATCGCTATCGGATCTGCTGCACTTGCGACCGCGTGGGCACAAAAAACCATTGGTGCCGCCGCCGTAGGTGCTGCAGCTGAGAACGAAAAAATGTTCGGGAAAGGCCTCATTTATATGGTTCTTCCAGAAACCATCGTTCTCTTCGGGCTTGTCATCGCCTTTTTGCTGTGGACAAAAATGTAAGCAATCCTAACAAAAAGATGTTAGATCGTGCTCGGACGCACAAAAAAGGGCAGTGGTGTCCATGGGATTAGAAAAAGTAATAGAGAAAATTCAGAAAGAAGGAAAAGAAAAGATCACAAGTATGCTCCAAGATGCGGAGAAACAGGCAGCCCAAATACTACAAACCAAACAGAAAATGGTAGAGGAGTTGTCTGTAAAAAAGAAACAAGAGACAGAAAAGCAGATTGAATCATTAAAAATTCAGGAGGAAAGTGGTATGGAAATCGAGGCAAAGAAAATCCGGCTCAAGACCGAAAAAGACATCTTCAACATAACCTATCAGGAATGTCTTGTTGCACTTTCGTCTCTCCCCCATGAAAAAGTCATTTCTTCTCTTATGAAGAGCGTAAAAGAAGAACTTCCTGAAGAAGCATACATCTATTCAAATAAACGAGATGCACCACTGGTTCGATCGCTTTCAACACTCTCCTATGGTGGCTCTATCGAGTGTCTGGGTGGGATAGTGGTTGAAAACAAGGATAAAACCATGAAAATCGATTATCGATATGAGATGATTGCTGAGATCGTCTGGGACCGTTCATTAAAGGAGATAGCTGAGAAATTATTTAGGTGAGAGAAACAATGAAACAGGCGCTAGCTGAAAAAACCGAACCATCGATCTTTCCATCGAAACGATGGTCGTTGTTTTCGTCAGGGAACTACCCGTATGTCTGTGCAAGGGTACGAGCGAAACGAGCGTTGCTACTCCCTCATGAAACATATACAAAACTCCTGATGATGGATACCCATGAAATCACTCGTTTTCTTGGAGAAAGTCAGTATAATAAGGAAATCACAGGACTTGGGTTAAGCTGCACAGGCTTTGAGCTGACAGAACTAGCGTTAAATCGGAACTTAGCAGAGGTATATCATCAGATCCTCAGCTTTTGTGATGGTGATTTATACAGAATGCTTTCCATCTATCTTCAACGGGAGGACATCTGGAATATTAAGGCTATTCTTCGGGGGAAATCCTACAACGCAAAGCCAGATGAAATCATGAAAGCGGTACGATCTGCAGGTAAATACCCTGAAGAGTACTGGAAGGAAATTGTCCAAAAAAGTAAAACCGTTAGTGAAACCATTGATAATCTGAAAGGAAATGAATACTACGAAATAATACGCGGATTAAAACCAGAATGGGAGTTACATCCAGAAGAATGTGAAAATAAACTAGAGCAGGTTTATTATTCCAACCTTCTTAATTCAATACATTCTCGATCAGAAGCAAATAGATTGTTTTTAGAGTTCATCCGCCGGGAAATCGACCTCGTCAATATTAAAACCCTGTTCATGACAAAATTTGAACTGGTTGAACCAGCAAAGATTGCCTTAACGATTCTTGCAGGGGGAGATGCCCCTGAAAAAACCATTCAGAGGCTAATCAACGCAGCTGATTTCAAACAATTTCTTGAAGAGCTCCAGAAGCTTCCCGAATACCATACCATCCGAGATGTCGTAGGAACAATCGAGCAAACCGGTTCCTTAAATCATGTGATTCGTGCCTTGGAAAAAGAACATCTTACACGAGCGACAAAATCATCGTATTTGCATCCCTTATCCATTTTACCGATCCTTGATTATTTAATTCGAAAGAAAATTGAGGTTGAAAACTTACGCATCCTTGCTCGAGGGAAAGAAAAAGATCTCCCTGAACAAGTGATCAGAGAAATGCTGGTGATGTAATGACAGGAATTACTGTAATAGGGAACCGTGATTTCGTCCTGGGATTTAAACTTGCAGGGATTCATAATTCATTTATCGAAGAGAATGTCGAGTCACGAGTGACAACCCTTCTTGCGGAAAAAGAAGTAGATATCCTTGTGGTGCATGATGAAGATTATAAAAAATTATCTTCTGGTTTGAAGAAAAGGATTTTTAAGAGTATAAAACCGATTGTGATCGCAGTCGGGAGTCTTGAAGAAGATGATTTACGAGCTAGGATAAAAAAGGTTATTGGAGTTGATTTGTATAAAAAATAAAAATGGTGAAGAAGCTATGACGACACATGCACAAGGTGAGATTCATCGGATCGCTGGTCCAGTGGTGACTGTTACCGGTATTAACCCTCGGATGTACGATGTGGTTTTTATCGGGGATCTCAAATTGATGGGTGAGGTTATTAAGTTAACCGGTGAGAAAAGTATTGTCCAGGTGTACGAAGATACCTCTGGTATTAAACCAGGGGAACCGGTTGTTGCCACTGGCGCACCATTACTGGTTGAACTTGGCCCGGGTCTATTGACAAGTATCTATGATGGTATCCAACGACCATTACCTATCCTTCGGGATAAGATGGGGGATTTTATCGCCCGAGGAATAATGGAACCTGGATTAAATCGAACGAAGAAATGGAAATTTGTTCCAACGGTAAAAAAAGGAGAGAACGTCCAGGGTGGTAGCATTATTGGGACTGTACAAGAAACCCCTGACATCGAACATCGTGTTCTGACTCCTCCAGACATTGCTGGAACCATCCAAGACATCAACGAAGGAAGTTTCATTGTTGATGATATCATCGGTCATGTGAATGGAAAATCACTTTCGCTGATGCAACGCTGGCCGGTGCGTATGCCACGTCCGTTTAAACAAAAACTTATGCCCGATATTCCTTTAATTACAGGGCAGCGGATTTTCGATGCGTTATTTCCTATCGCTAAAGGGGGAACTGCGTGTATCCCCGGGGGTTTTGGGACCGGTAAAACCGTCATGCAACATCAGCTCGCGAAATGGAGTGATGCCGATATCGTTGTCTACATTGGTTGCGGAGAACGGGGAAATGAAATGACCGAGGTTCTTACCGAGTTTCCTGAATTAAAAAACCCAAAAACTGGTGCACCGCTCATGGAACGAACCGTGCTTATTGCTAATACCAGTAACATGCCGGTAGCAGCGCGAGAAGCAAGTGTTTACACAGGTATTACGATAGCTGAGTATTATCGTGATATGGGGTATGGGATTTCCTTAATGGCAGATAGTACCAGCAGATGGGCTGAGGCTATGAGGGAAATTTCCAGCAGACTTGAGGAAATGCCGGGGGAAGAAGGTTACCCAGCGTACCTTGCAACAAAGCTGGCGGCGTTCTACGAACGATCAGGTCGGGTAACGACCTTAAATGGAAAAGAAGGAAGCATTACGGTCATTGGTGCGGTCAGCCCTCCAGGTGCTGATTTCTCCGAGCCAATTACCCAGAACACACTGCGCATGGTCAAGGTATTTTGGGCGCTTGATACGAATCTTGCGCACCGTCGTCATTTCCCTGCTATCAACTGGTTGACCTCGTATAGTTTCTATTTGAATACTCTTGAGAATTGGTTTGAGAATTATGTGTCCCCAGAATGGAAGGATTTACGGGTAAAAGCAATGGAAATCCTGCAGAAAGAAGCAGAACTACAGGAAATTGTTCAGCTGATCGGCTCTGATGCGTTACCTGAGAAAGAGCAGATCACCTTGGAGTTTGCGAGAGCAATCCGAGAGATTTTCCTTCAGCAGCACGCTGGTCATGATGTTGATTCTTATTGTTCTATTGAAAAGCAATACAAGCTTTTGAAGGCTATTACGGAATATGGAAAAGCAGCGTATAAAGCACTTGAGGCAGGAGCACAAGTAGCGGATATCCTGAAGATGAAATCCAGAGATCTGCTCGCCAATGCGAAATTTGAGGAAGATTTTGAGAAATACCTTAAAAAAGCGATCACTGAAATGAAAAAAGAGTTTCAGACCATGGGCGTGGAGGCGATGCCATGGTAAAGGAATATCGGACGATAACGGAGATTTCTGGCCCCTTGATTTTTGTGGAGAAAACCGAGTCGGTCGGGTTTGGGGAACTCGTAAACATTCGACTTCCTGATGGTTCGGTGAAGCGGGGGCAGGTTCTAGACACATCTAAGGATATCGTCGTCGTGCAGGTGTTTGAGGGAACGGTCGGGATTGATCGTGCTTCTGGTGTCACCTTCCTTGGCGAAACCATTAAACTCTCGGTGTCTCAGGATATGTTGGGGAGGATTCTCAACGGGTCAGGAATGCCGATTGATGGTGGACCTAAGATTATCCCTGATGACAAAATGGAGATTATAGGGTCTGCGATTAACCCCTGGGCGCGAGACAGTCCTCGGGAATTTATTCAGACAGGGATTTCTACAATTGACGGTCTGCTGACATTGGTTCGAGGCCAGAAACTCCCATTATTTTCTGGTGCAGGACTGCCGCATAACGAAATCGCATTGCAAATAACTCGTCAGGCAAAAGTTGTAGGAAAAGACGAGGGATTTGCTGTCGTGTTTGCTGCGATGGGGATAACCAATGAGGAAGCACAGTATTTCATGAAGGATTTTGAGCGAACAGGTGCGTTGAAACGCGCAGTTGTTTTCATGAACCTTGCAGATGATCCAGCGGTAGAACGATTGATCACACCAAAGCTCGCGTTAACTGCTGCTGAGTACCTCGCGTACTCTCATGATATGCATGTATTGGTAATTTTGACAGATATGACGAATTACGCAGAATCACTCCGTGAGATAGGGGCAGCCAGAAAAGAAGTACCTGGCCGGAAAGGATATCCAGGATATATGTACACTGATCTTGCAACGATTTATGAGCGTGCAGGTAGAATTAAAAACAAAAAAGGATCGATTACCCAGATCCCTATCCTTTCGATTCCTGAGGATGACTGGACTCATCCTGTTGCTGATCTCACCGGGTATATCACTGAAGGACAGCTTGCCATATCAAGGGAGTTGCACAGAAAAGGCATCTATCCACCTATTAACCCCCTCCCATCGCTTTCTCGATTAATGCGACTCGGGATAGGACCGGGAATGACCCGTGAGGATCATCGGTCTGTTGAGCAAGGATTATACGCTGCGTACGCGAAAGGACGAGATTTGCGTGACCTTATTGCGATTGTTGGAAAAGAAGCACTCTCAGAGAATGATAAGAAATTCCTCGAGTTTGCTGATGTGTTTGAAAACAGATTTATTAGACAAAGACGAGATGAAGAACGATCGCTTGAACAGACCTTAGAATTAGGCTGGGAGCTTATTTCTATGGTACCAGAAAGTGCGCTCACAATGATTGATCGAAAGACACTGGAGAAATATCATCCCGCCTATCGAAAGAAATAGAGGACTTTGTTCCATGGTAAAACAAGAGATAAAGCCAACCAGAACGGAACTCATCGCGATAAAACGAAAAATCGCACTCTACGATCGAGGATATAAATTACTCAAGATGAAACGCGATGGATTGGTCCTTGAATTCTTCAACATTCTTTCCAAAGCACGGGATATCCGTTCGAAGATCATCTCTGATTATAAGAAAGCGGACGAGAAACTTACTATTGCGACCGGTGTTGATGGAGAAACAGCGGTACAATCCGTCGCATTCTCTCGGCACGAAGACCCAAAGGTAACAATGGGGTGTAAAAACGTAATGGGAACCCTAGTCCCAACAACACTTGAAAGCGGTACGGTGAAACGACGGATTGATCAACGAGGCTATGGAATCATAGGAATGAGTGTGCGTATCGATGAAGCAGCAGATGCCTATGAACAACTCGTTGAAGACATTATTCTTGCTGCGGAGCTTGAAACAACCTTACGGAAACTTGTAGAAGAAATTGAAAAAAACAAACGGATCGTCAATGCCCTTGAATTTAGAATCCTTCCTGAACTGAAGAAAAACGAGGCGTTTATCCGAACACGTCTTGAAGAAATGGAGCGAGAAAACGTTTTCCGTTTGAAACGTATAAAAACCACAATCGCGTGAACCATGTTTAGGAAATTTGAAGAAATTGTAAAGGATCCTGAGAGGAAAGCAAAACTCTTGTTTTGGATATGGATTCTCTCAATGATTGTGACGGTTGTTGGGTACGGTCTTATTTTTTATGTATTGTTTTGGAATCATAAATAAAAAAAGAAGGTATCCCCTGTCTGAGACAGAGAATATCTATTGTTTTTTCTGTTGGATGTATGGTTTTAGTCTGATTCGTTTTTCTTAATTCTCATCCCATAAAATGATCGGTAGACGAAATACATTGAAACCGCAAGGAACAGTACGAAGAGTGAGAGCGTCGCTGGATTTGCTGAGTTGCCTTTACCGAATTGGTTGGTGAGTGATACTGATAACTCTACTGCAAGTAAGCCAAACAAGGTGGTGAATTTTATAATCGGATTGAGTGCAACTGATGATGTATCTTTGAATGGGTCACCAACGGTATCACCAATAACGGTTGCTGCGTGAAGTTCTGTTCCTTTTTCTTTGAGGTCTACTTCAACGACTTTTTTTGCGTTATCCCATGCTCCTCCAGCATTTGCCATAAAGATTGCTTGGAATAACCCAAAGATTGCTATCGCGATAAGATATCCAACGAAGAAGTATGGTTCAAGGAAGGCAAATGCTAGGGTTGCGCAGAACACTGCAATAAAGATGTTAAACATTCCTTTCTGTGCATATTGTGTGCAGATTTCTACTACTTTTTTGCTATCCTCAACAGAGGCTCTTTCGACGCCTTCGAGTTTGATGTTACGTTTGATGAACTCAACAGCTCGGTATGCTCCTGTAGAGACTGCTTGAGTAGATGCCCCAGTGAACCAATAAATCATTGCTCCACCTGCGATTAAACCAAGGAAGAATGGTGGGTGAAGCACGGAGAGATTCCCGATGAGCGTTGGGTCGAGTTTGTTAGTAAGAAGTATAATGATGGAGAAAATCATCGTCGTTGCTCCAGCAACCGCTGTACCAATAAGGACTGGTTTTGCTGAGGCTTTGAAGGTGTTTCCTGCACCGTCTGCTTCTTCTAAAAGTTCTTTTCCATGGACGAAATCTGGTTCAAAACCAAATTCAGTGTGTATTTCTTCTTTCACATTTGGGATTTGTTCAATGAGGGAAAGTTCGTATACAGATTGTGCGTTGTCTGCGACGGGTCCATAGGAATCGACTGCGATGGTGACTGGCCCCATTCCAAGGAATCCAAAGGCGACAAGTCCAAAGGCAAACACCGCTGGTCCAACAATTATAGCTTGAGGAATCATAAGTGCCCCTAATCCGAATGTACTCACGGCATACGCAGTCCCCATGAGTCCAAGGATAGCAAAACCAAGCCAGTATGCACTGAAGTTACCAGCAACTAATCCGGAAAGGATATTCAGTGATGCTCCTCCCTCTCGAGAAGAGGTCACAACTTCTTTGACATGACCGGATTTTGTTGAGGTGAACACTTTGACAAACTCAGGGATAACTGCTCCAGCTAACGTACCGCAGGTGATGATAATGGAAAGTTTCCACCATAGTGTTGTGTCACCACCTATGTTTGGGATGAGGAAATAAGATGCCACAAATGTCATGATGACAGAAATAAAGGATGTAATCCATACTAGTGATGTTAACGGTGCTTCGAGATTCATCTTTGTAGCTTTCGTATAACGGGCTTTAGAAATAAGATCATTAATTAAATATGATAAACTACTTGCAACAATCATCAGCACACGCATAATAAAGATCCACACAAGTAAAGTGATTTGTATAACATTGTTGTTAGCGCTGGTAATTGCCAGAATGATAAAGGAGATGAGAGCGACTCCTGTGACTCCGTAGGTTTCAAAACCATCAGCGGTCGGCCCGACTGAGTCTCCTGCGTTATCTCCTGCGCAGTCTGCAATAACACCGGGGTTGCGTGCATCATCTTCTTTGATCTTAAAGACGATTTTCATGAGATCTGAGCCGATATCAGCAATCTTTGTGAAGATCCCACCCGCTATCCGAAGGGCAGCAGCACCAAGTGATTCTCCTATAGCAAATCCGATGAAACAGGGACCTGCGTAATCACCGGGGATAAACAGAAGAATAGCGAGCATCATGAACAGTTCAACGCTGATAAGAAACATTCCAACGCTAATACCTGCTCGGAGAGGAATTTGATTCACAGGTAATGGTTTTCCTCGTAGACTAGCAAATGCAGATCGGGAGTTTGCAAGAGTATTGATACGAATACCAAACCAAGCAACTCCGTAACTTCCTGCGATACCGATTAAACTAAACAGGAGAATAATGATGACTCGAAAGATTTCAAAATGAAGTAATACTCCAAAGTAGATGATAATAACAGCACCAATAAACGCCCACAGGATGAGTAGGAATTTCCCTTGAGTCACTAGATATGTTTTACAGGTCTCATAGATAAGCTCTGAGATTTCTCGCATCGATTTGTGAACCGGGAGGTTTTTTACACGAAGGTAGTTAAATAAACCAAAGGCGAGTCCCAGTAAACAGACGATAAGACCAATTCCCAGGAGTAATCTTGCGTTTATTCCAAAAAACTCAACTGTACTTAAATCTGGGACTATTAGGCTTGCTTCTCCACCTGTTTCCGCTGCAAGACTCGTCGGGGCAATAAGCACGAGAAGCCCTGCGACCATCATTATAACAGATACGGCTCGTATGATCCGTCGTCGTGATTTATTCAAATGTGTTTCATTGCATTGCTCTGAATTTGTTATGTTTTCCATAGATAAATACACTCCTCCACTACAATAATTGTATCCCCGAACCAGTATTTTCTATTTTAACATGTCGTTTCTATAAAGCTCCTATAGTCAAGGAGAGACCTTACATTCCCCAGAACTTATTTGTCTTGCGTTTAATATCAATGATCTTATTAAGCACGTCTTTCTCATCTTCATTGAGGACGTCCATAAGTTTCAGTTTTCTCGCATCACTCTCAGGAAGATCGGTAAACAGAATATCTCCTCCTTTTATCTGTCTGCCCACCGTAACACCTTCAATGGAGATAGCAACCTCTGCTCCCTGAAGCGCCTCAGATATTGCTTTATTTTCTAACTGCATACCCTTGATGTGCCCAACGGTTTTTCCATCTTGATCAATAAGTCTCATATCCACTTTGATTCGTCCACCAAGAACCCGTACTCCAATAACTGCAGGATGACTGATCCGGAATACGTACTCTGGTAGGAACTTAATCATCCCCGGGTGCGTGTAATCCTCCCTACGTTTTTTCTCCAGTTCTTCTTTCTTCTTTGCCAACCATACATCATAGTTCTCGATAATTGTATAGATGACATCTTCGTTAAAAACGGTGACCTCCGTGTTTAAAAGTTCTTCTTTTGCTTCAGGTAGTATTTTTACATTAAACGCAAAAATGATTCGTTCCAAGGGATTATTTAACGCAGATGTTTCCATGATATCTCGTCGGGAAATATTCCCGATTTCTACTTTACGGATATTGATGCCGTGCTCTTGAGATTCTTTTACAAGGGCTTCGAGAGAGCCGATCGTATCTGCTTTAATAAATAGACCATCTTTATCAAGTTCGATATTAACTTGAGATTGACTTTTGATTTCCTGGATGAGCTCTGCCTTATCACCATGTACGACACGCAGTGGTGCACCAGGGACGACGAGGCCAAGATTCGGAGCAGAAATTTTAATACCGCAGGCAGCATGAACCTCTTTGACGCTTTCGAATTGTTCCCGTGGATCACGGATTTCATCCATTGGTTTTGGTTTGAGTAACGCTTTTATTTTTGTAACCAGTGGTTCATTTCGTGTTCCAAAGATAATGGTGTCTTCTTTTTTAAGAATACCACTGTAAATGATAGCGTCTACTGTTGTTCCTAATCCAACGTCTTCTTTAACTTCAAGAACAGTTCCTTTGCCTGCACCGGTTTCACTTGTGAGTTGATCTTCGAGGAATCGTTGTGCTAATCCAACGAGAACCATAAGCAACTCCGGTACACCTTCACCAGTTTTTGCAGATACAGGTATGATAGGGATACTTTTACGAAAATCTTTAATGTTAAAGTACAAGTCTGATTCAAAGCCTTTATCATAGATGGTTCCAATCAATTCAAATAACTTAGTTTCGAAGAGAGTTTTGGTCATGGGACGCTGGTTTTGAATCCGGTTCATTGCGATATCATCACTGCGTTGCCAACCATTGATCGCGTCGATTTTGTTTGCTGCGACGATAAATGGTGTTTTATATTGACGTAGAATGGTGATGGATTCATAGGTTTGCGGCCGAAACCCTTCCTTAATATCGACGACAAGAATCACAAGGTCTGCCAGGGAGCCACCACGGGTTCGTAAGGTGGTAAACGCATGATGTCCTGGTGTATCGATAAACAAGAGACCAGGTACAGAGAACTTCTTACCCCCAAGAAGATGACCACACATCGAGTAAATCGCATCAATAGGAACTTCGGTTGCACCGATATGTTGAGTGATTGCTCCTGCTTCTCGTGCGGCAACGGTTGAGCCTCTGATGAAATCCAACAGCGATGTTTTTCCATGGTCGACATGACCCAGTACACTGACGATGGGTTGGCGGGTATGTTTAGAAAGGGTGGTCATTGCCATTCACCTTGTTTCAAAAGCCGTAGATAAAGTATGCTTTAAAAACATATGGGTAATGAAAAAAAGTAATTTTGTGATATTCTCCTGAAAAAAAATGTTCTTATGGTAATTCTAGTGTTGCGTGACGGGACCGCATCGATTCTTCGTTTTCTTTTTTGTTTTTCATGAGCTCAGCAATGATGCCATCAAGGAGAATCCAAGCACTTGCCTCAAATAAGGTTCCAAGAGGAGCGAATTGTTTCCGTTCTTTCTCCGTGCAGTCAGCTGCAAGGACGATTGCGATATCAGCGAATTTTATGATTCGCGAGTTTTTCGCCCCAGTGACGACCACAAGTTTAGCTCCTAGTTTTTTAGCTATCTCCGCGGTCATGACCGCAGGGATGGTTTCTCCTGAACCAGATACGATAAATACGAGATCACCTTTTTTCACTGGTGCGCCGATGGTTTCTCCGATGACAAAGGTCTGGAATCCGAGGTGTACAAGTCTGATGGCAAATGCTTTGGCGACAAGACCGGAACGTCCTGCTCCATATACAAAAACACGGTTTGCTTTGAAAAATGAGTGAATGATTTTTTCAATATCCTCTTTGGTTACCTTATCAAGGATATCTATGGTCTTTCGTTGGATGTAATCAAGTGATCCGCGAAAAGTATCTGGGTTGTTCATTTTTTTGTGACCTCAGAGAGATCTTTGTAATAGGCGGTTTCTTTGCCGGTTCTTTTCATGATCGCTTTTTCCACTTGAAGGCGGATGTAGACTGCGTCATGTTCTAGCAACGGTGATTCTGAGATAAGGGTGACGTTGAGATTTCGGTCAAGAATAACCTCGATGAGAGGCGCCAACGGCATATCTCCTTTTTTAATCGGGACGTGGTATAACTCGTTCCCGTTTTCATAGAGGACGCCGGTGATATGAATTAGGTAGTGTCGTAACCGTAAGGGTTTGAGTTTGTCAAAGATTGCTTCGAAATCTTCTCGTTGTTTAATACACCCGTTTCCACGGGCATGAATGTGACCAAGATCAAGGACGGGGATGACTTCTTTGACGTGTTGACAGACTTCGACAATTTCATCAATGCTGCCGAAGACTTTTTGTTTCCCCATGGTTTCCATCGCAAGTTTGGTTTTAAGTTTTTGTTTTTTGAACATGCTGACAAGTTTTTTTGAGTTTTTGGTAATAAGTTTCATGGTTTTTTTCTGGCTGTGTTCTGCATAAAACCCTGGGTGGATAATCAGTGTTTTTGATCCGATGTTATTAGCCATTTGCGCTGATTTCATGATTTTTTCATAACTCATGGTGATTTCTTCGCGGTCCCCAGCTAGATTCAAGTAATACGGTGCATGGACATGGATTTCGATGTCGTTTTTCTGTGCGTAATCTTTGATGAATAATGCTTCTTCTTCTGACAGAACATATAATCCGCGGACGAATTGTATTTCAATGGCGTTTAAATCAAGACTTTTATGGGTATACACAATCCCATCCTTGTTAGTACGTCCTTTGCAGGATAAAGGGATGCCGGCTTGCCCGATTCGTATCATTTTATCTTTCTCCATTTTCGTTTCAATGAACGAATGGTTGTCCTTGTTGATAAAAAATATATTATGCGAGTTCCTCCAAACGACTTATTATATTCCAAATAAGGGTTCGTCCATGAAGCGGAATATTTGGGTCGTTTGCGAGTTCATCGAGTTTTTGTTTTGCAAAATCAACACGTAAATCAAAGGGGTCGTCAGGTTTTAACAAAATTTGTTTAATTTCTTCAGCGCCACGTCTGATATTTCTAGGAATAGAGTTATCCTCACTAATCATATTTAAACCATCACAAATCTGATCGATTTTTTTAGGATCATCGGGCATAGATAGTCACCCCTAGACTTGACGGTAATCACAAAGTGAGATAAAAATATTTGGGCTAGTCTTTGAGATACTCTGCGTTGAGTATTTTGAGGATATCTGCAGCGATGTTCTTGCCTATCCCCTGGATCTGGCAGAGGTCGTCTTCAGATGCGTTGGCAAGAGATCTGATGCTGCCGAAGTGCTGCAGGAGACGTTGTGCAAGAACTGCTGAAATGTTTGGGAGACCTTCGACGAGGAATTGTTGATGTTCAGAAATAGTTTTTGCTGTTTTTTCTCCTCGTATGGCGATTGCCTTATTTCCTTCTTTTTGTTCCCGGTGAGCCATGACGGCAAGGAAGTCTGCGGTTTCTTGCGGGGTATGGGTGGTGATGATAGGGATGCCGAAGTCTACGATGATTGAGACAAAGCTGCCGAAGATCGCGTTATGGCTGATGTTTCTCTTGGTAAGAATGCCATCTCCTTCAACAAGTAACAGTGGTCTGGAGTATGCGGTTCGAAGGTTTTTCATTTGGACAAATAGTTTTCCTTCTATGAGTGAATTGAGGAAATCATCCACGGTTTTTCGTTCGACGCCGATGCGGGAGGAGATGATGTAGTCTCCAACGTCGAGTTGTTGAGGTTCAACGATGATGTCTTTTTGTGAGAGGAATCGCATGACGGGGGAGCGAGATTCTCGGTGGTCAACGATGATTTTGACGTCGGTTTTTTTTGAGTATTCGTCGAGTTTTTTTTGGTTTTCTTGGTGAAGCGCAGTTTGGTAGACAGCAGCAGGGTCTTGGAGTTTTTTGCGGAGTGCAGTTCTGAGTATTTCGAGTTCACTGTGCATCCTGCGTTCTTTTTGTCGGCTGGACCAGTAGTATGCCTCGTCTGGTGTTCCTTTGGCGATAAGAATAATGACTTTCCCTGCCATTTGCCGTGCAGTTCTGCCTTTCCGTTGGATGGTACGTATCTCTGAGGGAACAGGTTCGTAGAAGACCACAAGGTCTGTTGAGGGGATATCAAGTCCCTCTTCAGCTACAGAGGTTGCGATGAGGACGTTGTATTCATCTTTTTTGAATCTTCTGATGATATCCATTTGTTCTTTTTGTGTGAGTCCTTTATCGTTTTCTCTTCCAGCTTGTCCAATGAATCTAACTGGTTTTGCTATCGGTATCTTTTCAAGTTGTTTGAGGACATAAAGGGAGGTGTCTCGATAGTGGGTAAAGACGATGATTTTTGATTCTTTCTTGAGGGTGAGTTGTTCTTTGACGATGGTGACGATTTCTTGGATTTTTGGATGTTCAATTTTGAGAGCTTTGACATAGGCGATTGCTTCGAGGACGTTAGGGTCTTTCATGATGTCTCGGGAGGCTTTGCTTCCTCCTTTTGAACTTGCCTCAGTTGCCATGCGGGAAACGTAGTGGCTAAGGGCGTTGACTCCTTGAGTTTGAAGAAGTTCAATGGCGTGTGCAAGTTTCATGGCCGCGTTTTGCGCAGAGGCTGCTTTGAACAGGGTTTGTGATGGTTGCGGGTTGGAACGCAGTTCTAATTGTATTTTTTGTTGGACTTCTAAGAGTTTTTTTCTGTTGATAAGTGCTAATGAGGCTGAGTCAAGGACGCCGATGTTTTTTAGGATGCTAAGCCGTTCAGCGAGTGCTTTTCTAAGGAGTTGGAGAGTGTAGTTGAATTCGGGGGGGAGTAGGATCTCTCTCCATTTGATGTCGAGGTCATGTACGTAGGGTCTGACGTCCTGGTCTATTTTTGTTCGTATCTCAATGTTGGTGATTTCTAGGTTTTTGCAGACTTCCAGGATTTCTGAAAGGTTATTTCCTGGAGAAGCTGTCATGCCAAGGCAGCGTCGTTCGCTTTGTTGTTTCTTGAACATGTCTGCAATGAAGACGTACGAGTAGTTTCCTGCCGCGCGGTGCGCCTCGTCGAAAATAATACGAGATGTTTTGGCTAGATCGTAACGTCTTGCAATCAGGTCGTTTTCGATGACTTGCGGGGTGGAGACAATGATTCGTTTGCTGTTCCAGAGTTCTATTCTTTTTTCTGGGGGGACTTCACCGGTGAAGACCGCGACGGCATCGTCAAGGGTAAGAAAGTCGGTAAGAGACTGTGCGTGTTGGTTCACGAGCGGTTTTGTCGGGGAGAGAAATAGGATATTGTTGTTATTTTTTGCGAGTTCTTTTGCGATAACGAGCAGTGCGATGATGGTTTTTCCCATGCCGGTGGGAATCACGACCAGGGTACTTGCGTTCGCTGCAGAGTTTGCGATATTGTACTGATACTCTCGTCGTTCTACGGAATTTGGTTTGATAAAGTCATGCTGGATGTACACAGAATTGACATGGAATCAGAGTTTTTGTATGTTTGGGGGAAGGTAATATGATGACCACTCAGCTCGCCCATTTCTCAGCATGTTGCAGCACTCAGTGTGAGATAGTTTTTCATCATTGTGGTCAGTTGTTCTCATGGCATGAGAATTTTTAATTGTTTCTACTGGAGGTGTAAAGAGGATTTCCAAATGTTTAAATCAATTGAAGTGATTCTCTATGCTGGTAGCGATGGAGTTCCTTTCGATTTCAGTTCCGTTGTGGGCGGTTTTTCTGATTTTGTTGATTGTGTTGCTTCTTATCTGGCAGTTTTTACGGTTTACGTTGCGGCTGTTGTTGTTTTTTGTGTTGTTTTTTGTGTTGTTGATAGGGCTGGACATCATTGGAGTTTTTAGTTGGATCCAAGATAATATTCTTTCGTCGTTTCTATAGATGAAAAAATGGAAAACAAGTCTTATTTTAGGTGCCACAAAACATTGCTCAGTTCCCCGATCTGCGTAGGGGTGAGTTCCTCGACTCGCTGATCAAGATACGGGAGTTGCTCGAGGTCTCCATACAATGCCTTAATCGTATATCTGATCTTTTTTCTCCGATGGTTAAACAACTGTTTCGTGAGCTCAAAAAAAAACCGCTCATTTTCAACATTGAACATGGGTTTCTCGTGAGGGGTAAGTTCGACAATAGAGGAATCGACTTTAGGTGCTGGAGAAAAGCAGCTTCGGGAGACGTCTTCCAAAATCCGACAATGTGCCTTATAGGAGACACCGACGGTGAGACGTGAATATTCCTTTTTTCCAGGGAGTGCCACGAGACGTTCAGCAAAATCTTTCTGATAAATCAGAATGGCCGTTGAAAAGGAAGACTCCAGGAATTTAAAGGTGATTGGTGACGATATCTCAAAAGGGAGGTTTGAGACGATCTTCGTAAACCGCGGAAGTGTCTGGAAATCAACAGAAAGAGCATCTCCAGAAATCAAGGTCACGTTCTCCGGAAGTGCTGTCTTCAATTTGTCCACAAGTCGTTGGTCGATTTCTATAGCGATTACTTGTTTTGCTTTCTGTGCTAATAAACGAGTAATGACTCCTTGTCCAGGACCAATCTCGAGAACAACGTCATCTTTGGTAAGCTTCGCGTATTCAACCTCTCGGCGGGCAACTGACAGATCAATAAGAAAGTGCTGCCCAAAACGTTGTTTTGCCATTCTCTCAGTAGTGTTGGTCCCGTGTCAACGGCAGGCGGGTGAAAATACGGTATTTCTGATTCGGATCAGTTAACTCTAACTCGATACGTTTGGAGATAAGTTTATCTGGTGATCTCAGGAAGTCAATACGGTCTTGCATCTCCTTTAAGGTGGTGAATGGTTTCTTTTTTCGTTCATCAAGGATTTCTATCATCATCTTCTTCCCCAGACCAGGGAGGAGCTCAAGGACATGGTATCTCGTTGAGATGGCGGATGCCTCGTTGAAGAATTTTACATACCGGGCTTCATTATTATGAACAATATCTAATAGTACATACGGGAGTTCCCCATGTGCAGTCGAGGTGAGATCCTCAAAATTGACGCGCCCTTTGATTTTCTCAATTTTGGTTCGCATCGTTGGGTCTTTGCCGACGTAGATACGTTCACCAGTGGTGAATGTCGCATCTCGCTTCGGTATCAATTCAAGAAATGTGTACTGGCTTTCACCGATGCCGTAGACCACCGGGTTTCTCTTAAACGCAGGGAGATCCCCGCGTCCTTTTGCCAAGTAATCTAAGACATAGACATAATCTTCCACGCTAACCAACCCCCACCACTATTCAATAGAATGTTTTTTTACGATCTCCAGGACGTTTTTTATTTCTTTATCATTCGGCGTATATCGCTCTTTGGCAAAAATAGCTTTCACATCATCCTCTGTATTAGGAAGTATGTCCGCTATTTTGTACGCATGAATTTCTTCGACATGATCAAGTTTCATTAACTCAGTGATTAAATCCTTGGTTTGTTTCGCAGTAAGTTTTGCAAATTTTTCTGCGTGCTCCAAGGCGATTCTCTGCTCATAAAGGAGCTCTTTTCGTTCCTTACTGATTTTCTTAAGTATGTTTTTTACTTCTGCTAGGGAAACAATTTTACCGATTTTTTCTGTCGAAGTTTCCATTTACGTTACTCTCCCCAAATGCTCTGGCAGCACAATGAGTGTTTTATGTTTCTTACCAACCGTGACACCAACGAGGTAGGCGTCGCCTTGCATGCCTTCAATTTTTCCGGTACGTCCTTGGAACCGTGGATGCGGCATGCCTTTGTGCACCGCAGAGTCAATGTCAACGCTGACGCTAGCTCCAACTTCAAATTGTTGTAGTGCTCTCGTTATAGAGGAAACACCGCGCGTTCGCGGTTTTTTTCTCATGATGTATCGGCTTTTACTTCGTGTTCCTTTTGATCGTTTCACCATATTTTGTTATTCCCCCTTGACATCAATTACATCGAGTTCTTTGACTTTGCAGGGAATGCCTATGAGTTCACTCAGGTTCGGTTGGGTTTTGTTGTCATCGCCAGAAACGAATTCCTTTATATAGGTGCCGGATTCGGTTTCAAGGGTTAATCTGGCTATGATGCCCTCTACCGATTCAATGGTGCAGTTGTATATTGTGCGTTCTCTAATCTTGTTGGCCCGGCGATGGGCCACTCGAGTTGGTGTCAACTGCTTTATGAGTTTACCCTGTAATGTCTGAGCCACCTTTA
>Ga0315274_10000825_pt1 | contig 48150 bp, 30 predicted proteins | sample YL17G02_20_MG_FD_203700 | JGI IMG/M metagenome (GOLD analysis project Ga0315274, IMG submission 203700) | Sediment microbial communities from Yellowstone Lake, YNP, Wyoming, USA - YL17G02_20 | ecosystem: Environmental > Aquatic > Freshwater > Lake > Sediment | place: USA: Wyoming | collected... | reverse complement strand
CCCCGGGAGTGGCCCACCAGGATGGTGGACGGGCCGCCGCCGCCCGGTACCGCCTGGCCCCCCCCCCCCCCGCCGCCCCCCCCCCCTGTCCCCCGGCGCCTGCCCCCCCCCCGGGGCCGGGGGGGGGGGGGCCCCCCCGCGGGGCCGGCCGGTCGGAGCGGTCGCCGGGCGCGGCGAGCGGCACGCCGCTGCCCGCGGGCGCGAGGCCGCCCGCCGGCGGGGGCGCGGGGGGCATGGGCGCGCGGCGGGAGGGGAGAGGCGCGCCCGGGGGGCGCGGTCGCGCGGGACAGTTTTGCAGAGAGTGAGGGGGGGGGGGTGCCCGCCCGCGGCGCCAAGCGCGGCGCGGCGCCGCCACCCTCTCTTTCTCTCACCCCCGAAAAACGGACTCCTCCTTCAACCCGTCGTGCGCGCCCGACTCCAGGGCCACCCTGGCCGCCGCGATGTCGGCCCGGATGCGGGCGACGAGAGCGCGCGGCGACGGGAACCGCGCTTCGGGGCGGATGAAGCCGCCGGCCGCGACCGCGAGGCGGCGCCCATGGAAATCTTCCCCGTACGAGTGAAGCACGTGCACCTCCACGCTCACGTCGTCGCCGTCGGCAAAGGTGGGGCGGGCGCCGACGTTGAGGACGCACGGGTGGGGGAGCGCGTCGGCGGGGGGGGCGCCGGGGGGCGGGTCGAGGAGTTGCGCGAACCTGGGGACGGGTAAAGGGTCTGGGTCAACGCAGGGCATCATGAGAATGCCACACGTAAGCCTGCGGCCACGGCGGCGCCTCACCCGAAGTAGACGCCGCGCGGCTGCCCGTCGAGTGCCGCGCGCGCCGCGCCGGGGTCGACGTTGGCCGTCGGCACGCCCATCTCCCGCGACCCGCGCCCAAAGCCGACGACCACGGGGCCGGAGAAGGTCAGAGGGGGTGGCGGGAGGGCGTAGTGGGGCGGGACCTGCGCCGGGAGGGCAATGGTTGGGGGGTGAGAAAAAAGAAAGAATGGGGAGCATGGGTCATTTGTTGCCTCCTCTCCTCCCACCCCCGAAACCCTCCTCTGTGCTCTCACCTGCAGGAGCGCGATGTAGCACTCGGCGTCGTCCACGAGGGAGGCGAGGCGCAGGGGCAGGCCGGCGAGCAGGGCGGGCCAGCCCTCCGCCGCCGGCAGCGCGTGCGGCACGACGACCGGGTCGGCCGCCGCGAGCGCGGCGTGCCACGCGCGCCCCAGCGGGTGGGAGACGACGATGTGGCCGCCAGGGCGTAGCAACAGCGCCGCCGCCAGCAAGGCGGAGCGTTGGTCGGGGACGTTGCCGAAGACGGCGTTGAAAAAAACCGCGTCGGCCGGGCCTTCGTAAGGAGGGACCGACTCGACGTCGCCGAGCCAGGTGCGCACGCCGCCCTCGTTGCCGAGCGTTGTTGTGGTGGCGCCGTGGTCGGAGGCGAGGCGGGACAGCATCCGGGGTGCAACGTCGACGGCGAGATAGTCTTCAACCCCGGCGGCAGTCAGGTGCGGCACCAAACACCCCGTCCCCGCCCCCACGTCCAGCACGCGCGAGTGCGGGCCCAGGCCGGGCACGGCCGCGACGGTGGCGGCGAGGCGCTGGGAGTTGAGGGGTGTGGAGGCGCGCCGTGCGGGCGCAGGCCGCCGCTTCCGCCTTTCTCTTCATACCTGCACCACCTCCCGCGGTTGCTCCGCCGCAAACGCGTCCGGCGCCGCAAAGGCGGCCGCCTGCAGCGCGTTGTGCGCGGCGCGCGCGGCGGCGTCGGCCGACGCAATGGGCGCGCTGGGGGCGCGCGGAGGGCGGCGCTGGACGCGCGGGGTGGCGCGGACAAAGGAATGGCCGACTAGTCGCATGGCGACGCGGGAGGAGTGGGGGCGAGACGGCCGCGCTCGAGAGACTGTGCGCGCTCGCGGTCACAGCCGAGCCGGTCACAGACACCCTCCCCACCCCTAGAACAACAGCGCCCGTCAATCGCCGAGCACGCGGGCGGCCCTCACGACACCCGCCCCCCCCGCAAACCGGGCGGGCGCCCACACGGCGTCGTCGTCGTCGCCGCCGGCCTGTCGTCCCCGGGCCATGCCCGCCAGCACGTCTCCGACGAGGGGACTGAATTTAAACCCTTCCCCGCCGCACCCGGCCGCCACGATGACGCGGCCGTCGCCGGACGCGTCGCCGACGACAAAGCGGCCGTCTGGGGAATCGGTCCAGGTGCACACCGCGGCGTCGACGGGGGCCGGGTGCAGGCCCGGAAGGCAGGCGGTGACCCGGTCGACGAGCGTGGCCAGCGCGCCGGCGTCGACGGGCGGCGCGGGGTCTGCCCACGCGGCCGGGCCGAGCGCGCTGTCGACCGCGGCATCGAGCCCGGCCTTGTACCCAATCCCCGGCGTGGGCATGGCGTACATGATCATGGTGGGGTCGTGAGCGGGGGCGCCGTCGATGAAGCAAGGGTGGGCGTCGGTCGCGTCGGCGGTCGGAGCCGGGGCGCCGCAGGAGCGCTCCCGGAAATGCGCCGTCAGCTGCAGGCGCGGCGTGAACGCCAGGGACCGGATGTCGTGCCCGTCGGCGCCTGGTTGGGCGAGGAAACCGTTGATCAGGGTGCCCGCGCCGGCGCCGGGCGCGAGGACGGCGACGTCCGCCGTTACCTCGCCGCCGCCGGCCAAGGCGGCCACCACGCCGTCGCCCGACGGGCGCAGGGTCAGGGAGGTCACGCGGGAGGCTGGTCCCGTCAGCAGCTCGCCGCCAGCGCGCGCGAACGCGTGCATGTAGGCTTCCAACGCTTTTGCCGCCCACACAAACCCGGCGTCTGGGTGCCACGTCGCCGGCCTCCCGTCGGGCGCCAGTCCCGGCATGAAGCGGGCGACGTCGGCCGCGGGGACGGGGGTGTGGGGGATGTGCTCGGCGGTCAGGGCGGCGGCGACCGCGGCGACGCGGTCGGCGTCCGAGCGCCACAAGAGACCTCGCGCTCCCAGCAACTCGACGCCCGACTCCCGGCTCCACCGCTTCCATGAATCGAGTGCGCGCACCGCCAGCCTCACGCGGGCGCGGTCCGAGTGCGCGAGGCGGTAGATGCGCGTCGGACCGCTCGAAGAACCGCTCGCCATTTTTTTGGCGCCGACGCCAGTCGCGTCAATGAGCGTCACCGACCGCACGCCGGCCGCGGATGCGAGGCGGGCGGCGCAGGGCGCGCCCCAGGCGCCGGCGCCGACGACGAGAGCGCGCATCGGGGGAGGAAGCCGTGTCTGGGGTCTGAGCGCCACCGGCACCCACTCCCGCGCCGGGCTTGTGCCCGGCGCGCGGGTGCCCGCCCCTCCGCCCGATGAGGTGCGTTTGACGCGCGCCGTGCGCGCCCCTTGCGGCGGCGGCAGCCGCGCGCCCGGCGCCGGTGGCCGTGAGATCGGCGCCAACTGCCTGCGCCCGCCCGCCCGCGCACGCGGGCGGGCGGGCGCCGGCCGCCCCTGCGGGCGCCATGAAGCGGCATCCGGGACGCCTGCGGGGGCCAGTGGGCGGCCGTCCGACGCGCGGCGCGCCCTCTTCCCTCCAGGGATGACGTCGCAATTCGCGACGTCGCAATTCGGGCGACGCCGCGGCGGCCAATCGCGCCCCCTGCCGACCCCGGCCACCCCGGCAGCGTCACTAGCGCGCCGGCGCGATCACCGGGGCGAGGTTTGGTGGCCTGATGCGCTGCCGCCGAGCCGCGGGGCGCGATGACGCAACCAGGCACCTCTCACCTGCCAAGAAAAAAGAGAACCCTCTCCCGCCCTCCAACGCGCCCTCGGGCGCCCCCGTGCACCCCGGCCAAACCTGGCCCGACCGTCGCGGCGCGGCCTGGCGGCCGCGGACGGGCGCCAAACCGCACCCGCCCGCGGCCGCCGCCGCGCCGCGCGCAGCTCGCCCCCCCTCGCCCCACGTCACCCACCCCCCCACCCCGTGCCCCCTCCGCCCCCGGACGCGTCGAGGAAAGGCGCCCCGCGCGGCGCGAAAGGCGCGGCGCTGGCGGGCCGGCCCTCGCCCCCGCCAAAACCGGCGGGGGCCGGCCCGCTATCGCGCCTGGCCCGCGCCGCTGCGCACCCCTTCCCCGCACCCAGCGCCTCCCCGCCCACCCCAGCGCCTCCCCGCCCACCCCTTTCGAACATTGCTTGAAGCCGTGCCCGCCGCCCTCACACCAGGCGACTCACCGCGCGGCACTGGCCACTTTCTGCGCCCCCCCCACGGGGGCGCCCCCAACGTTGAAACGCCCATGCCCGCCTCGCCCCTCGACCCCCCCCGACTGCACGCGCAGCCGCCTAAGCTGCAACCGTATCCATGCTTCGTTGGATGTGGGTGGGAGGAGGGACGCGGGGCGCGTTGCATCAGCCCCGCGCGCGCGCTCGCTGCCGCCGCCTGCCCCTCCCTATCTCTCTCCTCATTTCACCGCAGCACAATTACTTTGACGCCCGACCCCGGCGGCCGCTCCTCCAACCGCGCCACTCGTTTAACCGCGGCGGTGAATGCTTTGCGGTCGGCGGGCGTGCGCAGGCGCGCTTTGAACAGGGCGGTCAGCGCCGCCGACGGCGTCGGCCCGCGCGCCGCGAGCGCGGCCACCAGCTCCGCGTCGCTCGGGGGGCCGTCGCCGGGGCTGGGCGCCTCGCTCTTGACACGCTTGCCGCGGGGAGGGCCGTCGGGCGACCCGTCGGCGCGGCGCTTGCCGGGGGCCGCCGCGGCGGCGTCTGCCTCCGCCGACGGGCGCGCGGCCAGCACAGCCCCCCCGATGGCGGTCGCCATGGCGTCCAGGTCGACATCGTCGTCGTCGGAGGGGGAGCGGGAGCGGGAGCGAGGGGCAGCGCTCGGCCCGCCGCCGCCCTCCTCCTCGCTCTCGCTGTCGCCGCCCAGCCCGGTCGACGCCAGGATGCGCTTGAGCTCGGCGTTGCCCCCGGGCGATCCGGCGGCGCCGTCCGAGTCGGGGTCGGGGCGGCCGGACGAGGTGGCGGGCGAGACCGCGCCGGCGGCCGCGCCCGCGCCGTCGTCGCCCCCCCCCCCCAGGTCGCCCATGTCGACGTCGTCGTCGTCGCGCTCGTCCACGTGCTCCCAATCTTCCGCGCCCGCGGCGGCGGCGTCGACGGCGTCGTTGGCGGTGCCGCCGCCGGCGGGCGCGTCGCGGCGGACGTGGGCGACGCCGCGCGGGCGGGGTGCGCCGCCGCCGCCCGCTGCCCCCCGGTTCGGGCGCGAGCCACGGTCTTCGTCGTCGCTCCCACCTCCCCCTTTGGCGTCGCCCCCGGCCTCGCCGCCGCCGGCCGCCGCATCGGCGGCGGCCGCACGCGAGAGTGCGGCGCCGAGGCGCGACGTCGGCGCGGGCATCACGCCGCGCGCGCGCGACTCCATGGCGGCTTCCGCCTCCTCCAGGCTCAGGGTTTTGTAGCTGGAAAGAAGAGGAGGGAGGGGGTGGTGGGGTCGGGGAGGCGGCTGCGCGCGCGGCGTCCCCACCTCCTCCTCTCCTCCTCTCTCCTTCTCTCCCACCGAACTGGGGGCCGGAACGTGTGCCACTCGTCCACGGGCACGACGGTGGCGCCACCGTCGCCGTCGCGGGCAACCAGAAAGTACCCCCCCCCAGCCAACCCGTCCTCGCGCGTCGACGCGTGGCTCGCGCCGCCCGGCCCGCCGTCGCCCAGCGCCCAGGAGCCTGGTGGGGCGCCCGCGTCGCTCCTGGGCGTGAGCGACCAGGGCGCGCGCGGGCGGTCGCGGAACGCTGGCGCGCCCAGCGGGAAGTTGGCCACCATGCGAACCCGGCCCGCTTCGGGAACGGCGGCGCGCAGAATGAGCTGCTCCTGCAGGGGAGAGAAGATGAGGGCGGTGGGCGAGTGGGATTGGGCGGCGGCCGGCGCGTCGCGCAGCTCTCTCCCCCGCACAAACCTCTTCGTCGCCCATGCCGGCGCTGGGACCGACCACCGGCGGAGGCCCGGGATCGAGGGGCCGGGCGTCGGTCGAGAGTGAGAGAGGCGAGTGGGAGCCGGCCATCGACACACTGCCGCCCGGTCCCTACCGCCCGCCCCCACCCGTGCTGATGGTCGGCCTGCTGGCCGCGCCGTGGGCGGCCGCCCTGCTGGCCCGCCCCGGGGTGGAGCTCGTGCTCGACCCCGCGGCCGCGCTCGTGTCGGCGGCGACAGGCGGGCTGCCGCCCGACCACCTGGTGCGAGAGGGTGGGTGGTAGTTGGTGCGGTGCGCGCGTGGCGCAGTGGCGGGCGGCGTTTGAGCCCTGTCCCGCTCACCCAGATCACGACGCTCGTCCGCGCCGGCGCCGTGCGCGACGTCGTCTGCGCCGCCCACGCCCCGTCCCGCACCTTCTACATGCTGGCCGATCTCGGGGACGCCGTGTGCGGGCACCCGGGGTTGTGCCACGGCGGGCTGACCGCTGCCCTCGTCGACGACGCGGTCGGCGGCGCGGCGTGGTGCTTCAAATCGCACGCGGCGCCCCCGCCCGGCGCCCCTCCTCTCCCTCCCGGCCCCGCGTTCACGGCCCAGCTCGACATCAGGTACATTGCCCCCGTGCCGGCCGGCGCGGCGGTGTGCGTCGAGGTGTCTGTCGAGTCGGTCGCCGGGCGCAAAACGTCGCTGTCCGCCGCCCTCATGACGCAGCCCGACGGCGTGGTCAGGCTGCGGGCGACGGCGCTGCTGATTGTGCCGCGCGCGTGGGTGGCGGGAGGTGGGGGCTGGAAAGAGGAGGTGGTGAGCGAGGCGGGCGTCGAGCGGCTCGCGCGCGCGTCGCCGCGCGGGAGAGGGAGGGGGGGTTGATTGACTGACCCCTGTTGTTTTTGCACTTGTCACCCTCCCTCCTCTCTTCTCTCTACCACCCAGCCGCGATGGCGTCGCAGTCGGCGCCGAGGTCGGCGCGCGAGCCGAGCGCGGGCCAGCGGTCGGCCGCGGCGAGTGCGCGCGCGGCGTCGCGCCCAAAGGGGGCCACCGCCCGGCGGGCGGCCGTGGACGCGACGTCGGCGAGCGCGAGCACGGTGGCGTCGGAGGCGCCGACCGACGCGGCGGGCGACGCGGCGTCCGCGCGCCGCGGCGGCAGCGCGGCTTTCGCCAGCGCCGCCGCCCCGCGCGCCACCGCCAGCACGGCCGCCAGGGCCGACCCTAGGTTGGGCGACGCCAGTTGGGCGACGCCGGACGCGTCCTCGGCCGCGGACGCGGCGGCAAGGGCGGCCAGGGTGCGGACGGCCAGGTCGGCGCGCGTCCACCGCGCGGCGACCGACGCGGCAGCGGACGCGGCAGCGGCCCGCGGCGAAGGGGCGGCCTTGGAGGGCGCGGCGGCGGGTGGCGGCGCGTTCCAACGGGGGCCGGCAGCGGGCGCGCCCGCGCCTCCCCGCGCCTTGGCCACGCCGCCCGGCAGGCCGGCCGCGATGGCGACGAGAAGACCGTCTAATTCATCCAGGCAGAGCGCCACGGGCACGCGCCAGCCGGCGCCGTCGTCGCGCGCAAAGAGCGCCGCGCGCCGCGCCGCGCCTGCCGCGTCGGCCGCCTCGGCCACGCACGCCAGGTCGTGGCGGGCGGCCAGGTCAAGGAGTGAGTCAATGGGGCCGGCGGCCAGGGCGGCGAGCAGGGCGGTGGTGGCGGAGCGCGGCGAGCGCGGAGCGGCGTCGCCGGGCGCGCCGCCGGCAAAGGGGACCCGCTCGCCCGCGACGACGCGCACCGCGGCGCCGCCCGCGACGAGGGAGAACGCGGCGAGCAAGGCACCGCCCGTGGAGGCGGCTAGGGACGCCACCCCGGGCCAGGAGAGGCCGCCGGCGGCCGCGGCGAGCGCCGCGCCGCCCGCCGCGATGCGCGCGGTGGCCGGCAGGGACGCCAGGGCGGCGGCTTTGACGGCCAGGGGGCGAGCGCGTTGCAGGGGGGGGAAGGAGACGACGTCGTCGTTGCTGGAAGAGGAAAGAGAGGGGGTCGGTCGCGGCGCGCGGGCGCCGCGCGCCGCGCCGTCCCGTCCACCTCCCTCCCGCCACCACGCACCGGGCCAGGGCCCACACCGCGTACACGACCCCGGTCGCCGCCCCCAGGCGCGCGCCCCAGGCGGGGCAGGGCGCGGCGCGCAGGGCGCAGTAGGAGGGGACGACGACCGCGCCGGCGGCGGCGGCCGCGGCCGTCAGCGCGGCCACCGTCTTGCCCCCTCCTGCCGCCAAACGAGGCCACAGCGCAAGCACGGCATCCAGCGGGCGCGCCAGGGCGGCCGGCAGCGCTGCGGGCGCGGCAAGCGCCTTCCCCGCTCCTGCCGCGTCCGTGGTGAGCAACGCCGCGTGCGCGGCCGCGGCGCCAGCCGCCGCCGCCGCAATCACAAACACTAGCACCCAGTTGCCGGGGTGCAGGCAGGCGGCCAGGGAGGCGAGCGGCGCGGTCGCCAGCCGCGGTGCCGCGCCGAGCGCGGCGGCGCCGGCGACCGCGCACGCCGCCGCGTACAGGGACGCGCCGATCAGGCGCAGGCGGAGAGCGTCGTCCCAGCCGGGGACGGGGTTCGGGCGGGCGCCCATCGCGCAGCTTTTCGCCGGCGCCGGTCTGCGGCGCGTGCCGGCGCGCTCTGCACACACCGCGAGCGGCCCCGCGCTCCGGCACCGTACCGCGCTCGCCCGCCGCGCCCGCCGCGGCATCGACTGCGGCCCCGCCCCCCTGGCGCGCCGTCCCGCGCGCCGACCGCGCGCCGCCGCGTCCCAATCGGCGGCCCGCCCGCCCGCCGGCGACCGGCGCGAGACACACTCTCGCGAGTGGGAGCGGGACCCGCATTCGGGGAGGCGTGTTTCCGCCAAACGCTCCGGCGCGCGCGGCCCCGGCGCGCCTGCCATGCTGCCCTCGGCCGGCTACGGCGGCTACGGCTACAAGGACGACTCGCGCGGGCTCAAGTGAGAGCGAGAGAGTAGGGATGATGAGGGGAGGCGGCGGCGGCGGCGAGCGAGCCCGCGCGCCGATCCCACCTTCCCTCTTTTCTTCCCAGAAAGCGCAACCCTCTGGCCCGCGCCCTGGCGCGCCACGGCGGCCTGATCTCCCTGCTCCTGCTCGCCGCCCTGGGCGCCGGCTCGCTCGCCTTTGCGCGGCACGCGCGCGCGTGCTCCGCCGCTGCGGCGACCGCGCACGCCCAGATCACCACGCTGCAGAACGAACACGGGCGGGTCAAGGTATGTAGGGAGAGGGGGATGGGTGGGGAGGCGCCGGTTTTCAGGGTCGAGGCGCCGCGCTCATGCCTTGCCTCCTTCTCCTCTCCTTTAGACCACGCACGAAGTCACGACCCAGGTCGTGGACGCCAAAGCGCGTGAGGCGGCGGCCCTGAAGGCGTCGCTGGAGGACGCGCGCCGCGCGCTCGCGGTCGAAAAAGCGGCCGTCGCGACCAAGGACGCCCGCATCGCCGACCTGGAGCGGTCCACCCACGGCCACACCGCGACCGCGACCGAGGCCGACGGCCTGCGCGCGCGCGTGGACGCGTTGACGCGGGAGCTGGTGGAGAAGGCCAAGGATGTGGACGAGGCGAAGCGCGCGCTGGAAGCCGAGAAGGCGGCCCACGCGCGCCACGAGGCCGAGTGGAAGGCCGGCGGCGGTGGTGGCAGTGGCGCCGACCACGCCGACGACCACGCCGGCTTCCTCCAAGTCGCCCAACTCCTCGACGAGCAGGGCGTCAAAGACCCGCGCGGCGTCCCCGCGTTTGCCGCCACCCTGGCCCGCTTCTTTGAGGACCGCATGGCGGACGCCATGGCGCGCGCCGAGCGCGGGGAGCCGGTGCCGGAGACGCCGGCCAAGGACATTTCGACGCGGCTCATCGGCGCGCTCACCGAGTTGGGCGTCACCTCCACGCACGGCCTCGACCACCTGTTTCAGACGGTGGACCACTTGGTGGATGCGGCGTTGACCCACTGGGGGCCGGCCGGCGGCGCGGCGGCGGCGGAGCAGCACGGCGGCGGCGGCGACCACCACGCCGACGCGCACGCGGCGGGCGACCACCACCCGCCCCCGCACGCGCCCGACCACCACGCCGAGCCGCATGCCGACGCCGGGCACGCCGCCCACGACGCGGGGCACGGGCACCACCGGCCGGACGCGTCCGGGTTCGTCATTTGAGAGGGAGGGGCAAAGGAGGGGGGCAAGGGGGTGCCACGCCCTCGTGCGCTCTCTCTCGGCCTCCCAGGCGGCGTGGCGTGGGCGTGAGCGCGTTGCGGGCGGGGCCGGCGTGTGCAAGCGGGCGCGCGCGTGGGTCGGGAGAGGGTCGGAGAGGACCCGCCGCCCGCCTCGCCCGCCGCGCCACACCCCCTCGCCCCGCGCGCCGGCCGCCGCGCCCCGCTCGGAGCCCGCCGCGCCGCGCACGCGCCGCGGTCGCGGCCCGCGCGCCGCGCACCCGCGGAGGCGCCAGCGCGCGCCGCCGTGCCGCGCGGCCCATCGCGCGCCGGCACTCGCCCCGTTCCCCTCGTCCCGCCATGCTGCGCTCCATGCGCAGCAAGCTTTCGCGTAAGGGGCCGCTAAGGGACGCGCCCCCCCCGGGCGCCGACGGCGATGCGGCGCCCGGCCCGTCGGGCCGGCGCCCGCCCTCGCCCGGGGCGGCCGCCAGACCGTCGCCACCGCTGGGGTCGCCGCGCGGTGGGGGAGGCGGCTCCCCGCCCGCGCGCGACTCGGCCGCCGCCGCCGCCTTCGCCCAACCCCTCCCCTCCTTCCGGGACGTGACCGCCGCCGAGAAGCCCGCCCTCTTCCGCGCCAAGCTGCGCGCGTGCGCCGCGGTGTTTGACTTTGGGGACGCCGGCTCCCACGCCCGGGAGAAAGAGGCCAAGCGGCAAACCCTGTTGGAACTCGTGGACTACGTCAACGGCGGCCCCGGCCGGTTCACGGACGACCTGGGGCCGGACGTGGTGGCCATGGTGGCGGCCAACCTGTTTCGCGCGCTGCCGCCGGGGCGGGCGGGCGGCGGGAGCGACGGCGCCGACCCCGAGGAGGAAGAGCCCACGCTCGAGCCTGCGTGGCCCCACCTCCAGATCGTGTACGAGTTTTTGTTGCGCTACGTCGTGTCGCCCGACACGGACGCGCGCGCGGCCAAGAAGCACGTCGACGCGACGTTCGTCGTGCGCCTCCTGGAGTTGTTCGATTCCGAGGACCCGCGCGAGCGCGACTACCTGAAAACCATCCTGCACCGCGTCTACGGCAAGTTCATGGCGCACCGGCCGTTCATCCGGCGCGCGGTCAACAACGTCTTCTACCGCTTCATTTTCGAGACCGAGCGCCACAACGGGGTGGCCGAGTTGCTCGAGATCCTGGGGTCGATCATCAACGGTTTTGCGCTGCCACTGAAAGAAGAGCACAAGGTGGGGACAGGGTGGAGAGGGAGAGAGCGGAAGGGGCAGACACGGTCGAGGCGTGGCGGGCCCGGCCGCCGACCCTCCTCCCCCCCCCCCCTCAGCTCTTCCTGCAGCGCGCCCTCATGCCCCTGCACAAGCCTAAGTGCGTGGGCGCCTACCACCAACAGCTGGCCTACTGCGTGACCCAGTTTGTGGAAAAGGACCCGCGGCTGGCGGCGCCGGTCGTGCGGTCCCTGCTCCGCTACTGGCCCGTGACCAATTCCCAGAAAGAGGTTCTTTTCCTGGCCGAGCTGGAGGAGGTGCTGGAACTCACGCAGGCGCCCGAGTTTGGCGCGGTCGCGGGCCCGCTCTTTGCGCGCGTCGCGCGCTGCCTCAACTCGCCCCACTTTCAGGTCGCAGAGCGGTCCCTATTTCTGTGGAACAACGAGTACGTCGTGACGCTCGTGGCGCAGCACCGGGCCGTCGTCTTGCCGGCCGTGTACGGCGCGCTCGCCCGAAACGCGGCCGGCCACTGGAACGCGGCCGTCCACGCCCTCTCGGCCAATGTGCGCCGCCTCTTTCAAGAGATGGACCCCGCCCTGTTTGCCGAGTGCGCGGCCGCGCACGACGGGGAAGCGGCGGCGGCGGCGGCGGCGGCCGAGGCGCGCGAGCGGCGGTGGGCCGCCGTCGAGCGGCGGGCGGCGGCGGCGGGAGGGGGGAGGAGGCGGTGAGGGGTCGCCCCGGGGGCGGCGTTATGACGTTTTGGGGTGGGGTGGGCAGGCGGGCGCGCGCCCTTTTTTTGGTTCCGTTTGCTCCCCCACCTCTGCGGGCCCGCCCCTTTTCTGTTTGCGGGCGCCAGCGCAGGCGCGGCCTGTAGCAAAGTCAGGCACACATCCACCACCACGAGGAGGGAGAGCAGGGAGAGACGAGAGAGGAGCGACGAGGGCAGCGCGCTCTGCCGCCCCAGTCCTCACCCCCTCACCCCCGCACCCCCCTTCCATCGCTCCCGCGACGCCGCTTCGGTGCTGGCCGCCCGCGATGGCGCCCGCGCTGGCCGGCGGCGGCCGGCGATTGGCGCCGCCACCGGCGCGTCGCCGGCGCGCCCCTGCGCCTCTGGCCGCCGCGTCTGCCGCCACACCACCGCCGCGGGCCCGCCTGCCCCCCCCGGAGCTGCCCGCTTGGCTCGAGCGCCGCCGGGTGGCCAAGGAGCCGCTGCCCGCGCGCCTGCTCTCCGCCTTTCTCGCGACGGGCACGGTGCCGTACAGGTGAAGAGAGGGGGAGTGGAGAGTGGGGAAGGAGGGAGGGGAGGCGTTCAGGGGCGAGGTGCGGGGCAGACGCCTCGTCCCTCGTTCCTCAGCTCCTACGTCCCTGAACCCGCCACCCCCCTGCACCGCGTGCACGCGCGCGCCAAGCTGTTTCTGTTGCTCGCCCTGCTGCTTCTGGCCGCGCGGTCGCCGCCCGGCGCGCGCGTCGCGCTCGCGGGCGCGGTCGCCGCGGCGACCGCGGCGCTCCTCCCGCGCACGCTCGCCCTCCCCCAACTGCGCCGCGTCGCGGCGATCGCGCTCTTCATATTTGCCATGACTGCCATCGGGGCCGAGGGGGTGCCGCCCCCGGTGCAGGCCCGGGCGCCGGCCGCCGCGCTCGCGCGCCTCGCCCCCGTCCCCGCGCCGACCGCCTCGTCCTACGCGTACGTCGTCTTCCACGCCGCGTTCATCACGGTCACCCGCCGCTCCCTCACCCTGGCCGCCACCGCGGCGTCGACCGCATTTGTGGCGTTGCAGGCGTCGTCGCTCGCGCTCACGACGACGGCGGCGGAGGACGCTGCGCTCGCGCTCTGCGCGGCGCCCTCGCTCCCCGGCTCCACGACGCGCCGCCCCGCCAACGCGGCCGCCCTGACCCTGCTCCTCTCCCTGCGCTTCATGGCGCTCGTGTTCGACGAGGCGCGCGGCCTCGCGCTCGGCCTGGCCGCGAAACGGGTCGACTGGCGCGCGCTCGGCCCCGGCGGCGCCCTGTCCCTCGCCCTGCGCCTCGTCGGCCGCCTGTTTGCCAACCTGCAAGCCCGCTCCGCGGACGTTGCGGTCGCCATGGCGGCGCGCGGGTTTGCGGGGCCGGGGGCGCACGCGGTGCACCCGGCGCGCGGACCGCGGGTTGGGGGGGTGGAGACGGCGGCCGCGGTCGGGCTTGGCGTCGCGGCCCTGGTGCGGGCGGCGCTGTCGTCGCCGGTGGCGTGAGGGAGGGAGGGCGCGGAGGGAGGGGATGCAACACAAAACTGAACCGCGCTGCCCTCACGCGGCGGCGGCCGCCGGCCCGGGCTCACCCTTTGCCGTCGCCCCTCCCCTCCCCCGCCGCCACGGCTTTTCCAGCGCCGCTTTGGCCGCGATGACGGCCAGGATGAGGGCGAGCTCCACGATGAGAAAAATCCAGCCGACGAGCGCGCCCTCGAGGACGAGGTACGCGATGTTGAAGGCCAGCCCCCCCGCATACAGCCCCGTCCAGCCCCAATCAATATCCGCCGCGCTGTGCGTCCTGTGAATCTTCCAGAGTTGGGGCACGAGGCAAAAGGCGAGCAGGGCGCCGCCGACGATGCCCATGGCGTTGGCGACGGCGGCGTGAGCGGGCATGGCGCCGGTCGGCTGCGACGCGGTGACGCGCCCGCGGCCGCGCTCGGGCCGGGCGCCCGTCGGCGGGCGGGAGTGGCGCGGCAGAGGCGGTGCGCGCCGCAGTCACTGCGGCGCACACAGCGGCCGGCGCCGCCCGTGCCCTAGCCATGGGCAACGCGGTGGGCGCGCTCAGCCGCCCCATCGCCGACGCGGTGGCCGACGTGCCGGGGCTCGTGTTCCGTGCGGAGCTCGGTGCGTCGCATGGGGGGTGGGAGGGGCGCCGTGTCCGCGTCCGCCCCCGCCCGCGTGTCGGCGTGGTTCCCGGTGTGGCGCGACGCGGGCGCGGGCCGCGATGCGGCCGACCCGCGCGCGCCCCCCGACCCCGCAGGCGGCGGCCGCGTCCTCAAGTCCGCGCTCTGCGTGCACGACGACGCCGGACTTGTCGTGGTCAAGGTGTGCGAGGGTGGAGGGGAAAGGAGCGGGGGAAGCGGGTTGTGCGCCCCCCCCAAAAACGACAACCCCACTCTCCTCCCCCACCAGGTCTACCAGAAGCGCCCCGACTCGGGCCCCCTCAAAGAGATCGAGGCGGCGCTGTTGCGGGACCGGTGAGAGATAGGGGGGAGTGGCGGGTGGGGTCGAGGGCGGAGGAGTGGCGGGTGGGGTCGAGGGCGGAGGAGTGGCGGGTGGGGTCGAGGGCACGGCGCCCGCCGGCCGACCCTCCTCCCTCCGCAGCGACCTCCTCTCCCCCCCCCCCCCCCCCCCCCCCCCCGCCGCCATTCTCGACACGCCGACCGCCGCCTACATCCTGCGCCCCCACGTCGCGCACTCGCTGCGCGCCCGGCTGGCGACGAGGCCGTTCCTCGCGCCCGCGCAGCGCGCGTTTTTGGCGTTTCAAGCCCTCGCCGCCCTCGCCGACCACCACGCCGCCGGCGTCGTCCACGGCGACGTCAACCCCGAAAACGTGCTCCTCACCTCGGGCGGCTGGCTCCTGCTCGCCGACGCCGCGCCGCACAAGCCGGGCGCGCTGCCCGCCGACGACCCGACCGACTTTTCCGCGTTCTTCGACGCGTCCGGCTCCCGCCGCTGCTACGTCGCGCCCGAGCGGTTTGTGGATGGGGACGCGCTGGACGCGGGGCGGCGGGCGGACGTGCGGGCGGGGCGGGCGGGCGACGTGTTCTCGGCGGGGTGCGTCGTCGCAGAGCTGCTGGCGCCGGGGCACCGCCCGCTCTTCGACCTCGCCTCCCTCCTCGCCCACCGCGCGGCTCGTGCGGGGTCTGCACCTCCCGACTTGTCCCGGGTCGACGCGCGGTTGCGCCCCCTCGTGGCGGCCATGGTCGCCGCCGACCCCGCGGCGCGGCCGACCGCGGCGGCCGCCGCGGCGGCGGCCGCGGCGGCGCTGCCGCCCGTGTTTGGGCGGAGGCTGCACTCGCTGTGGCGGGAGCAGCTGGAGCTGGGGGCGGATGGGCGGATTGAAGCGGTGCTGGGCGAGTGGGAGGCGATGAAGGCGGGGGAGGCCAGTGGAGTGCGCGGCGGCGAGGAGGCCGCGCCGACGCCCTCCGCCCCCGCCCCTCCCTCCACTTTGACCGAGTCGGTCGTCGCGCGCGACTTTGCGGGCAGCGGCGTCGACACGGGCGCGGCCATGGAGAGGCTGGCGTCGAGCGAGCGGCCAGCGGCGTCGGCTGCCGCGCCGCCCCTCCCTCTCATCGACCCTGTCGCCGCCACCCTGCTCACCTGGCTCCTCTGCTCCCTGCTGCGCGGCGCACCCTCGCCCGACGCGCGCGCGGCGGGCGTGCGCGGGTTGGCGGAGGTCGCCGGCGCGGCCGACGACGGCGCGCGCGTCGACGCCGCGCTGCCGTACGCGCTGGCGCTGGCCGCCGATCCCGCCGCCCGCGTGCGGTGCGCCGCGGTGCGCTGCGTGGCGGCCGTGCTGGCGGCGACAGGGTCGCTGCCGCCAGGCGCCGGCGCGCTCGCGTCGGAGGTCGTCGCCCCCGCCCTGGCCCCCCTGGCCGCCGACCGGGACGAGTGCGTGCGCGTGGCGGCGGCCGAGTGCCTGGACGACATCGCGTGGCACGGTCGGCGCTTGGTCGACGGCCTCGGCTCGGCGCGCGGTGCTTCTGTGCCGCCGCCCGCGCCGCCCGCCGCCGAGCTCGCCGCCCTCGCGCGCGGCGTCGAGATCGCGCTCCACGACCTCGCCGTCGGACCCGCGTCCACGCCCTCGACGCGCGCGGCCCTGCTGCCATGCCTAGCCCGGCTCGCGCGCGCGCTCGGCCCGCGCGCGGCGACCGACGCCGTGCTCCCGGCCGCGCTCACCTTTACCAACGACCGCGACCCCGCGCTGAGGGCGGCGTTTTTTCGGCATGGAGCTTCCTTGGCGGCCGCGGCCGCCCCTGGCGGCGCCGATGCTTTCGTGGTGTGCGCCGAGAGCGCGCTCGCCGACCCGGACGCGCGCGTCGCCGCCGCGGCGGCGTCCTTCCTGGGCGCGCTTGCGTTCTCGCCCCACCTGCGCACGCGTAGCTTGCTCGCGGTTGCCGGCCGGGTGCTGCCGGTGGTGCTGGACCGCGGCGCGGCGGCCGAGGTGCGCGCGGCGGGCGCGCGCTTTGCCGCCGCCGCCGCGCGCCGCCTCGGGCGCGCGTCCGCGGGCGCCCTGCTCGCGCCCCTGGTGGAGGCCGCATGCGGCACCGCCCCCGCCTGCATGACGGACGCGGACGCCGTGGCGGCGTGCGCGGGCCCCAGCGGCGGCGGCGGCGCGGCGCGGCCGGTCGCCGGCGGCGACCTGCCCGCCGCCACGGACGCGCCCGCCCACGTCGTCCCCGTCGGCGCCGGCGCGCCCGCGGGCGCGTCGTCCCTGGCGGCCGCACTGGCGACGGCCGGCCTGGCCGACCCGTTTGCCGGCGCGGAACCGGGCGCCCGGCCCCCCCCGAGCGACGCGCTCGCGCGCCTCGCCCGCCGTCTCCCCGCCGTCGGCTCCCCCATGGACGACCTACTGGCCGACGACTTTGGCGCCAGCTTCTACGCCCCCCCGCCGCCGCCGAGGCCGTCGCCCGCGGCCGCGGCGGCGGTCGGCGCGGCCGCCGCGGGCGCGCTCGGCGCCGACCCCGGCCGCGGCGCGCCCTGGAGGCCGCGCGGGGTGGCCATCGCGCACCTGGCGGAGCACACGAAAGCGGTCACCGGGGTGGCCGGCGCGTGCGGCGGCCGCTTCCTCGTCTCGGCGTCGGCCGACGGCTCGGCGCGCGTGTGGGCCGCCGCCGCGCTCGAGCGCGGCGCGTCCCTGCGGTCGGCCGCCGCCTACTCCCGGCAGGGGGGGCGCCTGCTCTGCGTCGCACCCTGGGGCGAGGCGGGCGCCGCCACGGGGTCGGGCAACGGGTCGGTGCACGTCTGGACGGTGGGCACGGCCGCCGGCGCGAGCCCCGCGCGCGGCGGCCGCCCCGCGCCCCCGCGCGTCACCGGCCTGGCCACCGTGGCCACCCTGAACCTCGGGCTCGGCCCCGTCTTGTCGGTTGCGGCGTGGGGGCGGGGGCTGCTGCTCGCGGCGCCCGCGCGCGGCGGCGTCGCGGCGTGGGACCCGCGCGCCCCGCGCCCCGCCTGGACGCTGGACACCGACCCGCGGCATGGTGCCGTGACGTGCATCGCGCCCGACCCCGGTGCCGGCGACTGGGTGGCGACCGGGACCGCGCGCGGGCGGCTCGCCGTGTGGGACGCGCGCGTGCTGCTCCCCGTCGCGGGCGCGACGCTGGCCGGCGCGCCGGCGATCGACGCTCTGGCCCCCGCGCTGGCGCCGGCGCGCCGGTTGGGGGTGCGCGGCGACCCGCCGCGGGGGCCGCTGGCGTGGGCAGCAGCGCGCGGAGAGGCGTCGCTGTGGGACCTTGCCGCCGCGTCCCCCCGCGCCGTCCTGCGCGTGTGGGGCGACAGCGCGGCCGCGGCGGCCTCCGACCCGGTCGCGCTGGCGCCCGCGCCCGACGCGCCCGTCCCTGGCGGCGCCGACCCCGCGCCCGCCGACCGCGCCGGCGCCCTCTGCCTCCTCCCCACCGGCGCCGGCCCCCTGTTCACCGGCGGCGGCGACGGCTGCGTGCGGCTGTGGGACGGGGCCCGGCCGGAGGAGTCGTACATCGTGGCGGGGGACCCCGACGCGGCGGCAGCCGCGGCGGCGGCGGCGCGCGGCGGGCCCGGCTTTGGCGGCGCGGCCGCGCCGGCGCGGCCGGGCCTGCCTGCGGCACCAGGGGCAACCCTGCCCCCCCCTCGCGCCCGCATCTATGCCCGGCGCCTGGTCGGCGGCGTGCCCGTCGTTGACGAGGTGCCGTGCGCGGCACCGGCGCCGCCGCCGCCCGACGCCGGCGGACCGGGCGAGGTCGAGCCCCCGGTCGCCGCCCTCATGCACCGGGACGCGGTGACAGCGCTGGCCGACGTGTGCGGAGCGAGCGGGCGGCTGCTGGTGTCGGCGTCGCGCGACGGCGTGGTCAAAGTGTGGCGGTGATAATCACCGCCACACCCCCCCTCCAGGAGGGGGGGGGTCCGTGTCCGTCTCGTTTGGCCCTGTCGTTCACTGCACCATTCGCACACACGGACGCGCCCACCGCAACCAAAACACGCAGATAGAGAAAGGGACGCCCGCTTCACCGCCCGCGCCCACCCCCCGCCGCCGCCGCCGCGGCCGCCAGGTCGGCCGCCGCCGACAGAGGCGCCCGCTCCGCGCCCGGCGGCGGCGGCGGAAAGTCGGCCTCCCTGGCGCGCGCCCAGCGGAAGACGCACGCGTCAAGCCAGGCAGGGGAGACCAGAGAGGCGCCGGCGGCGCGCGCGGCGACCGCTTTGGACGTGCCGTCGGCCGCGGCGACGACGTGGGTGGTCGTGGGGGTGACGGCGTCGTCGACGGTGGCGCCGAGGGAGGTGGCGACGCGCGCCGCGGCGCACGTTCGCACGTCGGTGCCCAGAGGGGCCAGCCCCGAGAGCACGACCCGGCACCCGGCCAGTACGCGCGCGCGCTCGGCGGCGAGGTGCGTGCGCACGTCGGGGTCTCTCCCCGCGGCCGCCGCCTCGAACGACGCGGTGTGCACGCGGCCGAGCACCGCGCGCGCGACCGACAGCATGCCGCGCGCGCCGTCCTCGTCCAGGCCAGCTTCCAGGAGGGAGCGGCCCCGGGCGAAGCGGCCGGCGCAGGCCGGAAAAAAGATGTAGCGATCGACGAGGATCAAATTCGCCCCGTGCGTCGGCCAAACCGCCGCCGTGTCGTCCAGGATGAGCGTGCCCGCGTCATCGCCCAGGGTGACGTCCAGCGATTTGTGGTGGGCGGCGGTCGAGTCGCCTTGGGAGATGACGCGGCCGCCAAACAGAGACCCGTCCGGGTCGAGCAACCCCGCCATGGCGGCCGCGTACGCGCGGTCGCCGTGGGTGTAGACCGCGAGCTCGAATTCGGTGGCCGCCCGCGCCAGAAAGGGGCGGCACCCGGGGCGGAGCTTGGTCCAGAGGCCGAGGTGCGGGAGGTGGAACAGGGTGCGAGAGGGGAGGGGGGGAGGAGGCGGCGGCGGGTCGGCGGCGTCCAGGGGCGGCGCGGCCCTGTACGGCGTGCCGGGGCGGCCCCGGCTGGACCGCGCGGGCGGCTCGGCAGGTTCGGCGTCGGCGGCGGTCGCCGCACCCCGCTCCCGCGCCGCCGCCTCCTCTCCTTCTTTCTTCTCCAGCGCCACTTCGCGCTCCAGCAACCGCGCGAGCGCGGGCGCCGCGCCGGCCGGTACTTCGGCCTCGCGCGTCGAGTTGAGGAGCGTGTGGTCCAGGTCGAGCACGAGGTGCAGGCGCCCCGCGGCGGCGGCCGCGGCCGTGGATGCGGAGGCCAGGCGGGCGGCCTCCGCGGCCGACAGCTTGAGGCCGGCGTGGATGTAGCTGCGGTGGGGGGGAGGGAAGGAGAGGGGACGGCCGCGACAACCCGACCCTTGATCCTCGCCGCCTCTCTCCCGTGTCTTCTCTCTCCCCTATCTCTCTCACCGAAACGCGACGCCGTCGCCGCCTCCACCGCCCTCGCCGCCCCCAACGACGACCTGGCCGCACGCGGCGCACAGGCCGCCCATGGTGGCCGGGTGCGCGCACGCCGCGCTGGTGGCCGTGCGGCGGCGCTTGGACGTGGCGCTGGGGAGGGTGGCGGGCGGCGACGGGGGGCGTCGGCCGCGATGGCGCGGCAGTGACACCCACCCTCAGCTCGCCGCCCCGCCACGCCCTCACCTGCGATCCGGCGACGACCGCGCCGACTCGAGCTGGGCCTCGAGCTCGGCCGCGAGGCCGTCCGAGTCGGCCGACGATGACGCGCTCATGGCGCGAGGCGCTTGTGGGGACGGGCGTGGGCCGAGGCGGGCTACTACGGCGCCCACATCGGGCGGCACAGGGGGTGGGGCAGGAGCGGCTCGCGGGTGTCGCGCGGTGTGCGTGCGGCGAGCGGTCGCCGGCGCCTTGTTCGCCGCCGTGCTCGGACACGCCAGGCTCGATCGATCGCTCCCGGCGGGTTCGTGGCGGCCGCGGCCGCGGCACGCCGAGCCCGCGCCGGCGCGGCAGCCGGCGTTCACGTGTTGCCCCCGGCTCGTCGGTCGAGGAGCGCCGCGGCACAACCGGACCCCCCGACGCCCTCCCGCGACCCTTCCGGCCCTCCCGCCTCCACCATGGGCGCGCCTGGCGCCGCCCATGACGTCAACGGCGGCGCGGCGTGCGAGGTGGGCGGAGGGCGCGGCGCGGCGCGCGGCGCGGCGCTGTGCGCACGATTGGGGGCGGCGGCGGCGCGGCGGACCCGGCGCGTGCAGTCTGTCGCCGTGGATCCTTGATCCATTTGGATGCTGGGATCGGGGGCGCCAGGCGGCGCCCAACCGCCCCGCCCGCGTGCACACGCCGCGGGCGGTCCGCCGCCCTAAACTCACCTGTGGCTTCCGCCCCCGCCCTCTCTTCTCCAGCCGGTGCCCTCGTTCGCGTCTGCGTCCATGGGCGCCCCTTTTGAACCACCAGCCGCCGGCCTGGCCGCCCCCGCCCCCTCCCCCGTGCCCGAAGACGCGCCGACGCCCGACGCGTGGGTCCCCCGCGACCCGTCCCTCCTGCGCCTCACCGGCCGCCACCCGTTCAACTGCGAGGCGCGCATGCAAGATTTGTTGGAGAGCGGCCCCATCACCAAGACCGCGCTCCACTTTGTGCGCAACCACGGCGCCGTGCCGCGGAGGGCGTGGGGCGAGCACACGCTGACGCTTGCAGGCCACGTCGGCGCCCCGCAGACGCTGACCATGGACGAGATAATCGCTCTGCCCGCCCGTTCCCTGACCGTCACCATGGCGTGCGCGGGCAACCGGCGCAAGGAGCAAAATATGCACCGCAAGTCTCAAGGCTTCAATTGGGGCCCTTCCGGCGTGTCGACCGCTCTGTGGACCGGCGTCATGCTGCGCGACGTCCTGCTGCGCGCGGGCGTGGACGAAAGCCGTGCCTCATCCTCTCTCCACGTCCATTTCGCCGGCCCGCCCGGCGAGCTGCCGAAAGGCGATGGCACGTACGGCACCTCCATCCCCCTGGCCTACGCCCTCAACCCGGCGCACGACGTCCTGCTCGCGTACAAGCAAAACGGGCGCTGGCTGGCGCCCGACCACGGGTTTCCGGTAGGAGACGAGAGGAAGGGGAGGGTGGGGTCGTTTTCGTTCGTTCTCTCCTCCCTGCCTCGGCCAACACCACCCACCATCCACCACTCTCCCAGCTGCGCGTCATCCTGCCCGGCCACATCGGGGGCCGCACGGTCAAGTGGCTCACGAGGGTCGAGGTGCGCGACGCGCCTTCGACAAATTGGTACCACGAGAACGACAACCGGGTGCCCCCGCCGCACGTGCTCACGCCGGAGGACGCGGTGGCGGAAGGGGTGTGGGGGAATCCCGACTGGTGAGAGGAGTGCGATGGCGTGGTGGTGGTCGCCGCGCGCCGCGCTTGGCTCCACCCACCTCCCCTCCCTCTCTTCCCTCTCCCCTCTGCAGGGTCATCAACCACCTCAACATCAACTCGGCCATCCTGGCCCCCGCCCACGACGCGGTCGTCCCGCTGGCGACGGACGCGGGCGTCGAGTTTCGGGGCTACGCCTACTCGGGCGGCGGCCGCAAAGTCACGCGCGTCGAGCTGTCCACCGACAAAGGGGCGACGTGGCGCCCGGCGTCCATCGAGCGGGTCGAGCCGCCCACCGCGCATGGCATGCACTGGACGTGGGTGTGGTGGCGGCTCACGCTGAGCGTGGCCGAGCTCGCAGCGTGCGGCGAGGTCGCGCTGAGAGCGGCGGATTCAAGCATGAACGTGCAACCGTCCGCCCTCACCTGGTCCCTCCTGGGCATGATGGGTAACCAGCACTATGTCGTGCGCACCGCGGTCCACCGGTCGGACGACGGCGCCCTGGGCCTGCGCTTTCAACACCCCGCCCCCATCCAGGCCGGCGCCCTGGGCACGTCCGGCTGGCGCGAGGAGGAGGCCGCGGCCAAGGCGCCGACCGAACCGGCCACGCCGCCGCAGAGCGAGGCGGCGCTGCCGTCGCGGCGCGGCAGCGCGCGCGTCGTCGCGCGCGCCGAGCTCGAGCGCCACACCGGCGACGACTCGGTCTGGTTTGCCTACCGCGGCAAGGTGTACGACGGGACAGCGTTTTTGGACGCCCATCCCGGCGGAGCGGACTCAATCCTCATAGCGGGCGGGCAAGACGCGACGGAAGATTTCGACGCCATTCATTCCGCCAAGGCCAAGACCATGCTGGACGCGTACTACGTCGGCGAGTTGGTGAGCGACGACGAAGGCGAGGATGCGGATGGTAGCGACGGCGCGGACGCGGCGCCCGCCGTCGTCGCCGACCTCGACCCCCCTGCGCTCGACCCGCGCAAAAAGGTCATTTTCCGCTTGATCTCCCGCACCGCGCTCTCGCCCAACGTAGTGCTCCTACGCTTCGGCCTCCCCACGCCCACCACCCGGCTCGGCCTGCCCGTCGGCAAGCACGTTTTCTTGTATGGAACCCCTGCCACCGGCGAAGTCGTGCGCGCCTACACGCCCACCTCGTCCGACGCCGACCGGGGCGCCATCGATTTCGTCGTCAAAATGTACGACGACTCGCTGGGCGGCGGCGTCATGAGCCGGTGGCTGGGCGGGCTCAAGGTGGGCGATGCGGTCGCGGCCAAAGGGCCCGTCGGCCACTTTGTGTACGAGGGCGCCGCCGCTTGCGTGGTGAATCGGCGCAAAGTCGCCGCCAGGTCGCTCACCTTTATCGCGGCGGGCACGGGCATCACGCCGTGCTACGCTGTGCTGCGCGCGGCGATCGACGAAGAAGGAAAGGACGGCGTCCCGCTCCACCTGCTCTACGCCAACCGGCACGAGGATGATGTGTTGCTCATGGACAAGCTGGACGAGTTGCAGCAAGCGGCGGGCGCCCGGCTCACGGTCACGCACACGCTCTCGCGCCCGAAAGAAACCTGGCCCCACCGCCGGGGCCGCATCGACGCTGCCATGCTGGCCGACGTCGTGCCCAAGGCCGGGGAAGGACGTCTCGTGCTGCTGTGCGGGCCGCGCGCGCTGGTGGAGGACGTGTGCAAGCCGGCGATGAAGGCGTTGGGGCACGCGGATGAGAACGTGGTCGTCTTTTGAACGAGGCACGGCTGAATGATGGGTGGGCGGTGGCGGGCGGCCACGCCCGAGGGACTAGAGGCTGGCAGCGGGATTCTTTGGGCGGGGCGGGGCGGGGCCGCCGAGGGATTCTCCCCGAGCGCGCCCCAGCCGCCCGCGCGCGGGGTGTGGTGTGGTGTGATACGATTGGGTCGGGTAGGATTGCAAGCAGAGTCTCTTGGCGGCGGTAGGCGGCCGCCGCGCGCGCGTTCACCGCCCGCCTCGAGCGGCAGCTCGCCGGCCGCCCGCCTCGCACCCCCCTCCCCCACTTCTCTCTCCTCATCAACGCTCCACCGCGCCAAACTGGGACACGAGCAGCCGCTTGAGCGCCCCCTGCACCTCGTCCGCCGGCACCGCCTTTTCAAAGTCGGCCGCCGCGAGCTGCGCGTGCTCGCCCACCGTCCCGCCCGTGATGATGTTGAATCCCTGGACCGCCACTTTCTTGCCGTCCACCTCCTTCTTGGCCGGCGCGCCGATGAGGCCGATGTCGCCCGCCTGCGCCTGGCCGCACGAGTTGGGGCATCCGGTAACGTGGATGCGGACCGGGCGGGTCAGGCGGAGTTGGGCGTCGAGAGAGCGCGTGATGTCCAGCAGCGGCAGTTTGGTCTCAGCCAGAGCCAGGCCGCAGAATTGGGCGCCGGTGCACGAGACGAGGGACGTCGTGAGGGAAAAGCCGCCGGCGGCCGGCACGGGAAACCGTTCAAACAGCGGGTCGGCGAGCATGGCGGCCACGCCGTCGTTGGGTATGTTGGGGAAGACGACGTTTTCGTCGACCGTGAAGCGCAGGGTGCCGTCGCCGTGCGCGTCGGCGACCGCGGCGAGCGCGTCGAGGTCGGCGGCTTGGAGCCGGCCGACGGGAATGCAGGCGCCCACCCACGACAGGCCGGTTTGGGCTTGGAGGTGGACGCCAAGGACGTCGCGGCGGGGCCAGGGGGTGTCGTGAGCGGGGTGGGTGACGGCGCGCGCGAGCGCACGCTGGCCGGGCATGAGCTCCGCGATCGCGTCCCTGGCCGCCTCCACCCCCACCGCCTCCACCAGCCACAGCACGCGCGCCTTTTGGCGGTCGCCCCGGGCGCCGTGCTCCCGGAACCAGAGGAGGAAGGCGCGCGCAAAGTCGACGACGTCGGCGTCGGGGATGAAGGTGTCGAACGGGATGCTCGTCGCGCACCGCTTGATGGACAGGTAGCCGCCCACCATGACGTTCCACCCTGTAGCCCCGGTTGTGGGATCGACCGCGGCCTCGAACGCCAAATCGTTGATGTGCGAGTGCACGAAATCGTCGCGCGACGCGGAGAACGAGATGTTGAGCTTGCGCGGCAGGTTGCACAAAGATTCCGAGCCGACACCGTCGTCCGTGATGAGGGCGTCGACCGCGCGGGCAAAGGGGCGCGTGTCGGCGAGTTCGTGTGGGTCGACGCCCGCGATCGGCGACCCAGTCACCTGGCGCACGTTGTCGAGGCCGGACTGGAGAGGGGTGAGGTTGACGGCTTTAAGAGCGTCGATGACCCCACTCGCATCGTCCAAAGTCAGGCCGCGGAGTTGGACTGCGGCGCGCGTTGTGACGTCGGCGCAGCCGTCGGCGCCCACCGGCTTGATGGCGTCCGCCAGCACCCGCAACTGTGCACTCGTCAACTCCCCATTCGGTACCCGCACCCGCATCATGAACTTGCCGGGCGTGCGCTTGCGGCGGTGGAAGAGGCCGACCCACTTCAATCGCGTGTCGACGTCGTCCAGGTCGAGCTCCTCCCAAGTGGCTTGGCCGGATTTGAGCAGGGCGGACAGTTCGTAGACTGTAGAGGAGAGGGAGGGGAGGGTGGGGTGGTCGGTGGCGGGCGCCAAAGGGGAAGGGAAGCCACGCGGAGTGTCGCGGAGCCACGGAGAGGGCCAACACGGTGCGTGGCGGCCAACCGTTCGGTCGCGTCCCCCGCCCAATTTCCCGCCCTCATCTCCATCTCTCACCTTCGGTCCACATCTCCGCCCCCGATTTCGCGTTCTTCTTCTTCTCGATCGGGTTGGCTTTCGGGTTGGTCGCGTTGGCGCGGCCTGCGGGGCCGAGGTGGCGCAAGCCCGACTTGGGGTTGACAGGGGCGTCGGCAGGAGGCGACGCAGCCGCCGGCGCGGCCTCGGCGGCGGCGGAGCGCGGCGCCTGCGGCGCGCGCCGCGCGCGGGCGCCGCCGCGGGCGGGCGCGATGGCGGCGCCCGCGCCGGCGCTCGCTCTGGACGCGATGGTTCGGGTCAGGGAAGGCATCCCGGGTGGTGGACAGGGGTCGTCGGTCGCGAACCTAGGGCGGCGTGCGGTGCGGCGTGGTCGCGGGCGGTCGAGGTGGGCGGGCGTGCTCGAGGGGGCAGGGGGCGGCGGACTTTGGGCACGCCTGGATCGGCCGCTGGCGCGGCGAGGCCTGGGCGGGCGGGCGGGGGTGTGGCGCCCCCAATTGGGGCCACAGAAAGACTTGCGCCCCACCGGCACACTCCCCCTCCAGGCGCCCCCCGCCCGGTCGCCCCCCAAATCGCGCCATGTTCAACCTATACTTTGGCCCGAAGACGCCGGAAGGTGAGCAAGCGAAGAGAGAGGGAGGACAGGAAGGCAAGCCTACCACCGCGCCGCCCTAATTTTCGCATCGCGGGCCGGCGGGCGGTCTGAGGCCCCGTTGGGCGCGTACGACCGCCCAAACGGCGGGCGACAATGAGCGACCGGGCCCACAAAGACAGATTGGGGCGCGGGCGGCGCGGCACGGCGCGGCGGGGTGCGCGCTGCCGGGGCGCCGGCTTGCCGACCCCCCTTTTTTGGCCCACGTGAGAGCCGCGTGAGTCCCGCCGCGGCGACCGACCACCCCTCCCCCCTCCCCAGGCGGCTATGCAAACACGCCCGGCTACGATTCCGAGGGCAAAGCGCTGTCCATCAAACGCGCTTTTTGGGGCCGCGCGACCCCCCACACGGTCGCGTTCCACCTCGCCTGGCTCTCCTTTATGGTCGCCTTTTGGTCGTCCTTTGCGCCCGCAGCACTCATCACGTCGATCAAGAACGACCTCAAACTCACGAAAGCCCAGATCGCCGACGCCAACGTGGCCGCCGTGTGCGGCGGCGTCGTCGCGCGCCTCTTCATCGGCAAGTTCATGGACTCGTGGGGGCCGCGCTACGCGTTCATGCTATGCCTGTGGGCCACCGCGCCGGCCGTGTTTGCGATGAGCAAGGTGACGTCGTTTGCGGGCTACGTCGCGTGCCGCTTTTGCATTGCCATGTCGCTCGCGGCGGTCATCCCCTGCATCCAGTGGACCACCAACATGTACAATGTTGGGGTTGTCGGAACGGCGAATGCCATCGTGGGCGGCTGGGGCAACCTCGGTGAGAAAGAGAGGGAGGAGAGGCAACAGGGCGCGCAGCGCACGCGTGCGGCGGCCTCCCCGCGGCCGGCCGCGGGCCGGCCCCCGGCCTCGCGCCCACTATCACGAGCCCCCGGGTCTTCACCACCGGCCGCCACCGCCGCCGAGGCATTGCGGGGGGGCGCGGCCCCCGTTTGGCCCGCCGCCGCCGCGCGCGGCGCCTCACGCCCCACCCCGCCCACCACCGCCCCGCTTTCCCCACTTCTTTTCCTTTTAGGCGGCGGCCTGACCCACATCGCCATGCCCCTCTTTTTCGACGCCCTCGTCAAAAACTACGGCCACTCGCCCCAACAGGCGTGGCGCCTCGCGTTCTACCTCCCCGGCGCCCTGCACCTCTTCATGGGCGCCGCCGTCATGCTGCTCGGCCAAGACATGCCCGACGGGCGCACCGAGGCCGTGCGCGTTGCGGACGGGCGGTCGGTCAAGGGGGACGTCGGGTGGCCCGCGTGGCGCGCGGCGGTGCTCAATTACCGCACCTGGATCCTGACCTTGGTCTACGCCGTCACGTTTGGCGTGGAGATTGCGGTGGACAACGTGCTGTCCAAGTATTTCCAAAACCACTTTTCGCTGACGCAAACGGTGGGCGGCGGCATCGCCGCCGTCTCCGGCCTGCTCAACGTCGTCTCCCGCCCGTCCGGCGGCGTCGTCTCCGACCTCGTCTCCGCCCGGCACGGCCACCGCGCCCGCGTCACGTGGCTGTTTGTGTCGGCGTTCCTCGGCGGCCTGTTCATGCTGCTCTTTGGCGCGCTGCCCGTCGGCCTGCCGGCCGGCATCGTGCTCATGGTGCTGTATTCTTTCTTATACGAGCAAGGTGAGGGGTGGTGGAGGCGGGATGGCGGTGGTGGAGGCGGGGCGCGCCGCGTCGCTCGGCCGCGCTGTGTCGCGCGAGCGCTTCGGGGGTTGCGAGCGCCCACCCCTCGACGCCGCGGCCGCGGCGCGCGCTTCTGCCGCCCGTCCCCCGGCCAAAGCTGGGGCCGCCCACCCCTCGGCCCACGCCGCAGCCGCGGCGCGCGGCGGCCGCGCGCGCGCCCACCCCTCTCGGCCCACGCCTGCCGCCCCACCCCCGCCTTTGGCCCGCCCCCCATCCTCCCCCACCCGCCACCCCTCTCCAGCCTGCGGCGCCACCTACGCCCTCGTCCCCTTTGTCTCCAACCGGTCCCCCGGCCTCGTCTCCGGCTTCGTCTCCGCCGGCGGCACCGCGGGCGCCGCCCTGTGGAACGGGTTTGTCTTCCGGTCCCAGGCGCCTGTGGGCTACCGCAACATGGGCATCATCATCATGGTCGTCTCGATGCTCTGCTTCCTGCTCGAGTGGCCCGCGTGGGGCGGCATGGTGCGGGGGCCGCGCAAGAACGCGACCGAGACGGACTACTACCGGTATGCGCGGGAGGGAGGGGGGGCGAGGGCGGGTCGGCAGAAGCGCGGGGCCGCCCAGCCTCCTCGTTCCACACCCTCCTCCCTCCCTCGTCCTCAGCAACGAGTACACGCCCGCCGAACAACTGTCCGGCCTGCACGCACGGTCGATGCGTTTCGCGCACGAGACGTCGGTCCACGGCGGGTCGCAGCACGGGTCGTCGCGTTTCGGCTCGCGCAACCCGTCCAAGGCCAACCTGGCGGCCCTGAACGAGCCCAAGGTGGACGACTCGGCGCGCGGCGGTAAAGTGCGGCCCGACTCGGCCAAAATTTGAGGAGTGGAAATAGGTGGGCGTGGCGGCGCCCCTTTCCTCCTTCCCTTTCCCCCTCGCCCTTTGATCTACAACCGCCGCGGCCCGCCCGGCGCGCGCTGTGGAGACGACCACCCGGCGCGGCGGTCTCCGCCACGCGCGCTGGAGCGGGTGCGCGGTGTCGGTGCGCGGTCGGCCTGCTGCCACCGCCTCCCTCCCCCCCATCTGATTCCTTGGCGCCGTCCTTGACACACACCACGCCTCCCTCTCGGGCGCGCCGATCTGGTGCGAGCGTGCAAACACGGGTGTCGACCACCGGAGACAAGAGAGAGAGAGGGGGGTGAAGGCGTCATTGGGTTCCTCTCTCTCCTCTCTCTCGTCTTTGCCTCTCTACCGCGCCCAGACCCCCCCTGACCGGGACAGGACCAAGTCGGCGACCCAGTCGGGCGCGTAGCAGCCCAGGACGTAGGCGACGTGAGCAAACGGCGCCAAGCGCAGCGCGCGCCGCGGGCCGCCCAGGCAGGCAGGAAGCCAGGTGCGCGGCGAGGCCAGGACTTGGGAGACGGTGGGCGGACCCGCGGTCGGGTCGGCGCGTGCGGCGCCCCCGGGCGGCGCGGCGTGCTGCCACTCGCGCAGCGCCGCGGCGGCCGCGACGGCCGCAAACGCCACCACCGGCATCGCCCCGCGCGCCCCCGGCCCGGTCTCAAAGATGCTACTCGTCGTCGCGGCCATGATGCCGGGGTAGTTGGCAAAGGGCGACCGCGGCCCGGGAGCGTGCCAGCGCCCCCCCGCCGCCGCGCGGTCGTCGATCGCGGTAGCCACGTACCCCGGCGCCAGCAGCAGCACGCGCACGCCGAACGGGGCGAGCTCCAGGCGTAGAGCGGTGGTGAGGGCGCGCACGGCGTGTTTGGAGGCGGAGTAGACGCCTTTGGTGGCCTGCGCGAGGGGAGAGGGGTTGGAGAGACGGGCCGGCGCGGCTGCCAGCCTCTTTCCTCCCCCTTCCCTGTACCCACCTGGGACACGTAGCCGGTGGCCGACCCCACGTTGACGATGACGCCGCGGCCGCGGGCGCACATGGAGGCTGCCGGGAAGGGGTGGAGGGGTGGGCGCGCGCGCGCGCGCGAGCGGCGTCAACCTCGCCGCCCCACCCTCTGCTCACGCGCAAACGCTTGCGCCACGCGGACGACGCCCACCACGTTGACGTCCAGCAGGGCGCCGCAGGCGGCCGGGGGGGAGTCCAGGATCGTGCCTTTGAACGTCGCGCCCGCGTTGTTGATCAGGATGTCGATTCCCGCACCGCCAGTGGCGCACGCCACCGCGGATGCCGCTGCAGCCACGCTGGCGTCGTCCGTGACGTCCAGCTGGAGCAAGGTGCACCCCGCGGCTTCCAAACTGTCCATCGCGGCGAGCGACCGCGCGGTGGCGAAAACGCGGGCGCCCGTCGCGGCCAGCGCTAGGGCCAGGGCGTGGCCGATGCCACCCTGAGAGCAGCCGGTGACCAGAGCGGTGATGGGCGGCTGAAGGAATGGGGGGCGCGTTGTTGGGCGCGCGCGCGCTGGCAGCGGCTGGCGCGGCGGACGGCTCGGGTGGCGGGCGGTCGTACCGTGGCGGGTGGTGGTGCCATGGCCGGTTGGGGTGCCACGGCGGGGGAGGCGGGGGGAGGCGGTGCGTGTGGGCAGGGCACGGCACCACTCTCTCGACCGCCCCGCCCGCCAGCCTCTCTCCCTCCCTCCTCGCTCGCTCACTCGACGCTGCTGGGGCGTGACTGGCTCACACGGTGCCGGCCCCCGGCCCCCTGCCCGTTTTGCCGCCCTCGGCCGGCGGCGTGCGCCCGTCCTCCTGCCTCCTCCTCGTCCCCCCCCTCTCTCGCCCCGGCCGCCGCGCGCCGCAGCGCGCGCCCTGCACTAAGGATGCATGTGCAGGGCAATCGCGCGCGCGCGCGGCGGTGGGGGCGCCGTCGCCCGCCGGCGGCGAGCCAGTTGGGCCCGCCCGACCAACCGGCGCCGGCTAGAAGGATGGTGTGTTTGGTGATCTGGTGCCGTCGTGCACGCCGCCGCGACCCGCGCGCCACCGTCGAGGAATGGCGTTGGTGGGCGCAGTGGCGGCGGCGCGCGCAGGGGGGTTCCCGGGCGTTAAAAAAATGGGGTGGTGGTGGTGTAGCCGGTGCGGGTGTTTGGTGGTGGTGATGTGGTGTCGACGGCGAGTCGGCCCCCTTGCTCCTCTTCAGTGGCCGCAGCCGCAGCCGCGGTGCGCGCACGCGCCGGCCGCCGGCTCCCACGAGTGGAACGGGCGCTCGCCGCGCCCCGCGGGCCCCGTCTTGTACGACTCGTAGTTGGCCAGGCCAAAGGTGGAGTGGGGGAGCATGGCCTCGAGGGTGGCAAAGGGGGCGGCGACGACGACGCCGTGGTCGGGCTCGATGTGCACGTCGCCCGCGTAGGGCACATCGGCGGTCAACGAGAGCATCTTGTCCCCGATGAAGGCTTTCTCTTCCAGGGTGATGAGGGCGGCGTCCACCGAGCCGCAGGGGAGGGGCGGCCGGTCCTGGCCAAAGTAGGCGACGCCCGGGGGGAGCGCCGCGCGGTCGACAAAGCCGTGAAAGTGCGCGAGCGCCAGCCCTTCCTGCTCGACGGCGCGCACGTAGGACGCGCAGCGGTCGGCCGCTTTCAGCCGCTTGGCTAGCGACACGTTGGCCGCCGCCTGCGCGAGGATGAGCCACGAGTCGAACGAGGGCGAGGTCACGCCGCGCAGCGCGGCGTCTGTCTCCAGTTTGAGCGAGTCGGCGTCGCAGGAGAGGATGACCCAGTCTTTGTCCTGGGAGACGAGGGGGAGGGGGGTGAGGGGTTGGTGGCCGCTCGAGCGCGCGCGACGCGACTTCCTCCTTGTTTCGGGTGGCGTGGCGTGGTGCCTGCGGCGCGCTCCCCTCGCCCAACCCAGCTTCGCCCCCCTCCCCCCCTCTCCTCTACTCTCTCACCTTGTGGGGCGCCTTTTTGTTGCACCCCGACCGGGTGCACAGGATGTCGACCCGCGTCGCGGTGTCGACATTCCGCACCGGCATGATGTAGGCCAGGAAGCCGTACGACATGCCGGACCGGCCGTCGAGAAAGGCGGCGACGACGGCGGGCGCGATGTCGAGGACGCAGTGGGGGAGGAGTTGGGCGGGGGTGAGGTTGATGGACAGGAGCGGGTCGAGCGCGGGCATCATGGACGTGACGCGCGCTTGCGCCGCGCGCACGACGGCCGCCACTTCATCCCCCCACGCTTTGCGCTGCGTCAACCCAAAGTCGCGCGACCGCGGGATGCGCCCCTTGACAAACACTTTGGCCGCGACCGCGCGCGCGACGCGCGGGTCGGCCAGCTCGTCCCAGCCGTACAGGCGGGAGCAGCCCTGGACCTGGTAGACGCGGAAGGTGCGCTGGGTCGAGTCGACATCGATGAACGCGAGGGTGAGGAGGCGCGCGATCGACTGCAGGCCGTGCATGTGGTGGGCGACGTAGTCCTCGCCGGCGTGGATGGCGGGGACCGGGGTCTCGCGCACCATGACGCAGTTGTTGAAGCTGGGGAGGTGGGGAGGAGGAAGGGAGTAGGGGTGGGTGGGTGGGTGGGTGGAGGGACGGCGGGATACCCCCTCTCTCCCTCGCTTCCGCTCTCCTCTCCCATCTTCTCTCTTGTATTACCGGGTCGAGCGCACGTAATCAAACGGGTGCACGGTCTTGGGCGACCGCACCTCCCCCACCCCGATAAATGCGACCCCGGGCACAACTTTCCGGTGCGTCCACGTCGCCGGCCGCCACAGCGGAAACTTGGTGTGCGGCACAAACGCGGGGCCGGCCTTGATGCCGACGGAGCGGAGGACCTTACACGCGTTGACGGCGACGATCTTGGCGCGGACCGAGCGGCGGATGGTCTTGGGGAGGGGGGCCGAGTACTGCTCCGACGCGAGCAAGTCTTGCCACTGCATGACGGTGGCGCCGGCGTTGGCCAGGACGGTGTGGAGCATGCCGGCAAACTCGGCCTCGCCCGCGCGCGTGTGCTCGGGCTCGAGCTCGGCAAAGGCGACCGTCATGCAGGCGGAATCGCCGTACGTGGAGAGGGCGGCACGAATACCGGTTTCGGCCAGAGAAGGGGTGTGGGCGGCGGGGGCGAGGGCGGCGGCAAAGTCGGCCTCGGCGGGCGAGGCGGACGACGCGCAGAGGGCGACGGGGGCGTCGATCAGAAGGGCGCCCGCTTTCACCGGCGTCGTGGGCGCGGACGCCGACTCGTTGGTGGGGGCGGTGGCGGCGGTCATGGTCTGGTAGGAGAGAGGAGGGAGGGTGCGCGGGTCGGCACGCGCATCCCGCGCCGCGCGCCACGCCGCCGCGCCCGGCGGCCGAACGCCGCAGCTCCCGGGCGCCGCGCGGCCGAGGGATGCGAGGCCACCAAACGGTGGTGGGGCGCTGAGCCGCGAGGGGCGGCGGCCGAGGCCCGCGGCGCGCGCCTGGGCCTCGAAGGCAAAGGCGAATGCGGCCCCGGCGCCCGCGGCATGCCCCCAACCCTTTCTCTGGTGGACCATCATGCACTACTAGCAATCGATCCGGGGTGGTGGTGACCGCGGGCGCCGGGACGGGCGTGCGATTGCCGCCTCGGCCTGGGAGGCCGCACGTGGCCTTGCATCCCGGGCTAGCGCGCCTGCGCACCTTGGTGTCTGGGGGGGGGACGGGTGGCCGGACCACCAGGTGGGGGGGGCGCGGGGGGGAGGGGCGGGCGCTGGAGTGGGGGGGGGGGGGCAGCGCCGCGTCGCCGGCGCTGGCCGCGCGCGACGTCCAAGCTGGCCTTACAAATCGCACTCGCGCACCCGCGCTCTCTAGACCTGCTGGCTGCCTGTCGCCCCTGCTGGCCGGCGCTGGGGGGTCGTTAGGGGCGCGTGGCGGGCCAACCGCCGGGGTGGGGTGCGGCGCAGTGTCGGCGTTGGGGGCGCGACCCGGCGCCTCGACACCAGGCCTGCCGAGGGCGCTCTCGGCGGCTCTCTGATGAGCACGCCGCGCGGCGCGGGGGTCTTAGGGTTAGGGTTAGGGCGCCAGAAAGGGGCGGCACCCGGGGCGGAGCTTGGTCCAGAGGCCGAGGTGCGGGAGGTGGAACAGGGTGCGAGAGGGGAGGGGGGGAGGAGGCGGCGGCGGGTCGGCGGCGTCCAGGGGCGGCGCGGCCCTGTACGGCGTGCCGGGGCGGCCCCGGCTGGACCGCGCGGGCGGCTCGGCAGGTTCGGCGTCGGCGGCGGTCGCCGCACCCCGCTCCCGCGCCGCCGCCTCCTCTCCTTCTTTCTTCTCCAGCGCCACTTCGCGCTCCAGCAACCGCGCGAGCGCGGGCGCCGCGCCGGCCGGTACTTCGGCCTCGCGCGTCGAGTTGAGGAGCGTGTGGTCCAGGTCGAGCACGAGGTGCAGGCGCCCCGCGGCGGCGGCCGCGGCCGTGGATGCGGAGGCCAGGCGGGCGGCCTCCGCGGCCGACAGCTTGAGGCCGGCGTGGATGTAGCTGCGGTGGGGGGGAGGGAAGGAGAGGGGACGGCCGCGACAACCCGACCCTTGATCCTCGCCGCCTCTCTCCCGTGTCTTCTCTCTCCCCTATCTCTCTCACCGAAACGCGACGCCGTCGCCGCCTCCACCGCCCTCGCCGCCCCCAACGACGACCTGGCCGCACGCGGCGCACAGGCCGCCCATGGTGGCCGGGTGCGCGCACGCCGCGCTGGTGGCCGTGCGGCGGCGCTTGGACGTGGCGCTGGGGAGGGTGGCGGGCGGCGACGGGGGGCGTCGGCCGCGATGGCGCGGCAGTGACACCCACCCTCAGCTCGCCGCCCCGCCACGCCCTCACCTGCGATCCGGCGACGACCGCGCCGACTCGAGCTGGGCCTCGAGCTCGGCCGCGAGGCCGTCCGAGTCGGCCGACGATGACGCGCTCATGGCGCGAGGCGCTTGTGGGGACGGGCGTGGGCCGAGGCGGGCTACTACGGCGCCCACATCGGGCGGCACAGGGGGTGGGGCAGGAGCGGCTCGCGGGTGTCGCGCGGTGTGCGTGCGGCGAGCGGTCGCCGGCGCCTTGTTCGCCGCCGTGCTCGGACACGCCAGGCTCGATCGATCGCTCCCGGCGGGTTCGTGGCGGCCGCGGCCGCGGCACGCCGAGCCCGCGCCGGCGCGGCAGCCGGCGTTCACGTGTTGCCCCCGGCTCGTCGGTCGAGGAGCGCCGCGGCACAACCGGACCCCCCGACGCCCTCCCGCGACCCTTCCGGCCCTCCCGCCTCCACCATGGGCGCGCCTGGCGCCGCCCATGACGTCAACGGCGGCGCGGCGTGCGAGGTGGGCGGAGGGCGCGGCGCGGCGCGCGGCGCGGCGCTGTGCGCACGATTGGGGGCGGCGGCGGCGCGGCGGACCCGGCGCGTGCAGTCTGTCGCCGTGGATCCTTGATCCATTTGGATGCTGGGATCGGGGGCGCCAGGCGGCGCCCAACCGCCCCGCCCGCGTGCACACGCCGCGGGCGGTCCGCCGCCCTAAACTCACCTGTGGCTTCCGCCCCCGCCCTCTCTTCTCCAGCCGGTGCCCTCGTTCGCGTCTGCGTCCATGGGCGCCCCTTTTGAACCACCAGCCGCCGGCCTGGCCGCCCCCGCCCCCTCCCCCGTGCCCGAAGACGCGCCGACGCCCGACGCGTGGGTCCCCCGCGACCCGTCCCTCCTGCGCCTCACCGGCCGCCACCCGTTCAACTGCGAGGCGCGCATGCAAGATTTGTTGGAGAGCGGCCCCATCACCAAGACCGCGCTCCACTTTGTGCGCAACCACGGCGCCGTGCCGCGGAGGGCGTGGGGCGAGCACACGCTGACGCTTGCAGGCCACGTCGGCGCCCCGCAGACGCTGACCATGGACGAGATAATCGCTCTGCCCGCCCGTTCCCTGACCGTCACCATGGCGTGCGCGGGCAACCGGCGCAAGGAGCAAAATATGCACCGCAAGTCTCAAGGCTTCAATTGGGGCCCTTCCGGCGTGTCGACCGCTCTGTGGACCGGCGTCATGCTGCGCGACGTCCTGCTGCGCGCGGGCGTGGACGAAAGCCGTGCCTCATCCTCTCTCCACGTCCATTTCGCCGGCCCGCCCGGCGAGCTGCCGAAAGGCGATGGCACGTACGGCACCTCCATCCCCCTGGCCTACGCCCTCAACCCGGCGCACGACGTCCTGCTCGCGTACAAGCAAAACGGGCGCTGGCTGGCGCCCGACCACGGGTTTCCGGTAGGAGACGAGAGGAAGGGGAGGGTGGGGTCGTTTTCGTTCGTTCTCTCCTCCCTGCCTCGGCCAACACCACCCACCATCCACCACTCTCCCAGCTGCGCGTCATCCTGCCCGGCCACATCGGGGGCCGCACGGTCAAGTGGCTCACGAGGGTCGAGGTGCGCGACGCGCCTTCGACAAATTGGTACCACGAGAACGACAACCGGGTGCCCCCGCCGCACGTGCTCACGCCGGAGGACGCGGTGGCGGAAGGGGTGTGGGGGAATCCCGACTGGTGAGAGGAGTGCGATGGCGTGGTGGTGGTCGCCGCGCGCCGCGCTTGGCTCCACCCACCTCCCCTCCCTCTCTTCCCTCTCCCCTCTGCAGGGTCATCAACCACCTCAACATCAACTCGGCCATCCTGGCCCCCGCCCACGACGCGGTCGTCCCGCTGGCGACGGACGCGGGCGTCGAGTTTCGGGGCTACGCCTACTCGGGCGGCGGCCGCAAAGTCACGCGCGTCGAGCTGTCCACCGACAAAGGGGCGACGTGGCGCCCGGCGTCCATCGAGCGGGTCGAGCCGCCCACCGCGCATGGCATGCACTGGACGTGGGTGTGGTGGCGGCTCACGCTGAGCGTGGCCGAGCTCGCAGCGTGCGGCGAGGTCGCGCTGAGAGCGGCGGATTCAAGCATGAACGTGCAACCGTCCGCCCTCACCTGGTCCCTCCTGGGCATGATGGGTAACCAGCACTATGTCGTGCGCACCGCGGTCCACCGGTCGGACGACGGCGCCCTGGGCCTGCGCTTTCAACACCCCGCCCCCATCCAGGCCGGCGCCCTGGGCACGTCCGGCTGGCGCGAGGAGGAGGCCGCGGCCAAGGCGCCGACCGAACCGGCCACGCCGCCGCAGAGCGAGGCGGCGCTGCCGTCGCGGCGCGGCAGCGCGCGCGTCGTCGCGCGCGCCGAGCTCGAGCGCCACACCGGCGACGACTCGGTCTGGTTTGCCTACCGCGGCAAGGTGTACGACGGGACAGCGTTTTTGGACGCCCATCCCGGCGGAGCGGACTCAATCCTCATAGCGGGCGGGCAAGACGCGACGGAAGATTTCGACGCCATTCATTCCGCCAAGGCCAAGACCATGCTGGACGCGTACTACGTCGGCGAGTTGGTGAGCGACGACGAAGGCGAGGATGCGGATGGTAGCGACGGCGCGGACGCGGCGCCCGCCGTCGTCGCCGACCTCGACCCCCCTGCGCTCGACCCGCGCAAAAAGGTCATTTTCCGCTTGATCTCCCGCACCGCGCTCTCGCCCAACGTAGTGCTCCTACGCTTCGGCCTCCCCACGCCCACCACCCGGCTCGGCCTGCCCGTCGGCAAGCACGTTTTCTTGTATGGAACCCCTGCCACCGGCGAAGTCGTGCGCGCCTACACGCCCACCTCGTCCGACGCCGACCGGGGCGCCATCGATTTCGTCGTCAAAATGTACGACGACTCGCTGGGCGGCGGCGTCATGAGCCGGTGGCTGGGCGGGCTCAAGGTGGGCGATGCGGTCGCGGCCAAAGGGCCCGTCGGCCACTTTGTGTACGAGGGCGCCGCCGCTTGCGTGGTGAATCGGCGCAAAGTCGCCGCCAGGTCGCTCACCTTTATCGCGGCGGGCACGGGCATCACGCCGTGCTACGCTGTGCTGCGCGCGGCGATCGACGAAGAAGGAAAGGACGGCGTCCCGCTCCACCTGCTCTACGCCAACCGGCACGAGGATGATGTGTTGCTCATGGACAAGCTGGACGAGTTGCAGCAAGCGGCGGGCGCCCGGCTCACGGTCACGCACACGCTCTCGCGCCCGAAAGAAACCTGGCCCCACCGCCGGGGCCGCATCGACGCTGCCATGCTGGCCGACGTCGTGCCCAAGGCCGGGGAAGGACGTCTCGTGCTGCTGTGCGGGCCGCGCGCGCTGGTGGAGGACGTGTGCAAGCCGGCGATGAAGGCGTTGGGGCACGCGGATGAGAACGTGGTCGTCTTTTGAACGAGGCACGGCTGAATGATGGGTGGGCGGTGGCGGGCGGCCACGCCCGAGGGACTAGAGGCTGGCAGCGGGATTCTTTGGGCGGGGCGGGGCGGGGCCGCCGAGGGATTCTCCCCGAGCGCGCCCCAGCCGCCCGCGCGCGGGGTGTGGTGTGGTGTGATACGATTGGGTCGGGTAGGATTGCAAGCAGAGTCTCTTGGCGGCGGTAGGCGGCCGCCGCGCGCGCGTTCACCGCCCGCCTCGAGCGGCAGCTCGCCGGCCGCCCGCCTCGCACCCCCCTCCCCCACTTCTCTCTCCTCATCAACGCTCCACCGCGCCAAACTGGGACACGAGCAGCCGCTTGAGCGCCCCCTGCACCTCGTCCGCCGGCACCGCCTTTTCAAAGTCGGCCGCCGCGAGCTGCGCGTGCTCGCCCACCGTCCCGCCCGTGATGATGTTGAATCCCTGGACCGCCACTTTCTTGCCGTCCACCTCCTTCTTGGCCGGCGCGCCGATGAGGCCGATGTCGCCCGCCTGCGCCTGGCCGCACGAGTTGGGGCATCCGGTAACGTGGATGCGGACCGGGCGGGTCAGGCGGAGTTGGGCGTCGAGAGAGCGCGTGATGTCCAGCAGCGGCAGTTTGGTCTCAGCCAGAGCCAGGCCGCAGAATTGGGCGCCGGTGCACGAGACGAGGGACGTCGTGAGGGAAAAGCCGCCGGCGGCCGGCACGGGAAACCGTTCAAACAGCGGGTCGGCGAGCATGGCGGCCACGCCGTCGTTGGGTATGTTGGGGAAGACGACGTTTTCGTCGACCGTGAAGCGCAGGGTGCCGTCGCCGTGCGCGTCGGCGACCGCGGCGAGCGCGTCGAGGTCGGCGGCTTGGAGCCGGCCGACGGGAATGCAGGCGCCCACCCACGACAGGCCGGTTTGGGCTTGGAGGTGGACGCCAAGGACGTCGCGGCGGGGCCAGGGGGTGTCGTGAGCGGGGTGGGTGACGGCGCGCGCGAGCGCACGCTGGCCGGGCATGAGCTCCGCGATCGCGTCCCTGGCCGCCTCCACCCCCACCGCCTCCACCAGCCACAGCACGCGCGCCTTTTGGCGGTCGCCCCGGGCGCCGTGCTCCCGGAACCAGAGGAGGAAGGCGCGCGCAAAGTCGACGACGTCGGCGTCGGGGATGAAGGTGTCGAACGGGATGCTCGTCGCGCACCGCTTGATGGACAGGTAGCCGCCCACCATGACGTTCCACCCTGTAGCCCCGGTTGTGGGATCGACCGCGGCCTCGAACGCCAAATCGTTGATGTGCGAGTGCACGAAATCGTCGCGCGACGCGGAGAACGAGATGTTGAGCTTGCGCGGCAGGTTGCACAAAGATTCCGAGCCGACACCGTCGTCCGTGATGAGGGCGTCGACCGCGCGGGCAAAGGGGCGCGTGTCGGCGAGTTCGTGTGGGTCGACGCCCGCGATCGGCGACCCAGTCACCTGGCGCACGTTGTCGAGGCCGGACTGGAGAGGGGTGAGGTTGACGGCTTTAAGAGCGTCGATGACCCCACTCGCATCGTCCAAAGTCAGGCCGCGGAGTTGGACTGCGGCGCGCGTTGTGACGTCGGCGCAGCCGTCGGCGCCCACCGGCTTGATGGCGTCCGCCAGCACCCGCAACTGTGCACTCGTCAACTCCCCATTCGGTACCCGCACCCGCATCATGAACTTGCCGGGCGTGCGCTTGCGGCGGTGGAAGAGGCCGACCCACTTCAATCGCGTGTCGACGTCGTCCAGGTCGAGCTCCTCCCAAGTGGCTTGGCCGGATTTGAGCAGGGCGGACAGTTCGTAGACTGTAGAGGAGAGGGAGGGGAGGGTGGGGTGGTCGGTGGCGGGCGCCAAAGGGGAAGGGAAGCCACGCGGAGTGTCGCGGAGCCACGGAGAGGGCCAACACGGTGCGTGGCGGCCAACCGTTCGGTCGCGTCCCCCGCCCAATTTCCCGCCCTCATCTCCATCTCTCACCTTCGGTCCACATCTCCGCCCCCGATTTCGCGTTCTTCTTCTTCTCGATCGGGTTGGCTTTCGGGTTGGTCGCGTTGGCGCGGCCTGCGGGGCCGAGGTGGCGCAAGCCCGACTTGGGGTTGACAGGGGCGTCGGCAGGAGGCGACGCAGCCGCCGGCGCGGCCTCGGCGGCGGCGGAGCGCGGCGCCTGCGGCGCGCGCCGCGCGCGGGCGCCGCCGCGGGCGGGCGCGATGGCGGCGCCCGCGCCGGCGCTCGCTCTGGACGCGATGGTTCGGGTCAGGGAAGGCATCCCGGGTGGTGGACAGGGGTCGTCGGTCGCGAACCTAGGGCGGCGTGCGGTGCGGCGTGGTCGCGGGCGGTCGAGGTGGGCGGGCGTGCTCGAGGGGGCAGGGGGCGGCGGACTTTGGGCACGCCTGGATCGGCCGCTGGCGCGGCGAGGCCTGGGCGGGCGGGCGGGGGTGTGGCGCCCCCAATTGGGGCCACAGAAAGACTTGCGCCCCACCGGCACACTCCCCCTCCAGGCGCCCCCCGCCCGGTCGCCCCCCAAATCGCGCCATGTTCAACCTATACTTTGGCCCGAAGACGCCGGAAGGTGAGCAAGCGAAGAGAGAGGGAGGACAGGAAGGCAAGCCTACCACCGCGCCGCCCTAATTTTCGCATCGCGGGCCGGCGGGCGGTCTGAGGCCCCGTTGGGCGCGTACGACCGCCCAAACGGCGGGCGACAATGAGCGACCGGGCCCACAAAGACAGATTGGGGCGCGGGCGGCGCGGCACGGCGCGGCGGGGTGCGCGCTGCCGGGGCGCCGGCTTGCCGACCCCCCTTTTTTGGCCCACGTGAGAGCCGCGTGAGTCCCGCCGCGGCGACCGACCACCCCTCCCCCCTCCCCAGGCGGCTATGCAAACACGCCCGGCTACGATTCCGAGGGCAAAGCGCTGTCCATCAAACGCGCTTTTTGGGGCCGCGCGACCCCCCACACGGTCGCGTTCCACCTCGCCTGGCTCTCCTTTATGGTCGCCTTTTGGTCGTCCTTTGCGCCCGCAGCACTCATCACGTCGATCAAGAACGACCTCAAACTCACGAAAGCCCAGATCGCCGACGCCAACGTGGCCGCCGTGTGCGGCGGCGTCGTCGCGCGCCTCTTCATCGGCAAGTTCATGGACTCGTGGGGGCCGCGCTACGCGTTCATGCTATGCCTGTGGGCCACCGCGCCGGCCGTGTTTGCGATGAGCAAGGTGACGTCGTTTGCGGGCTACGTCGCGTGCCGCTTTTGCATTGCCATGTCGCTCGCGGCGGTCATCCCCTGCATCCAGTGGACCACCAACATGTACAATGTTGGGGTTGTCGGAACGGCGAATGCCATCGTGGGCGGCTGGGGCAACCTCGGTGAGAAAGAGAGGGAGGAGAGGCAACAGGGCGCGCAGCGCACGCGTGCGGCGGCCTCCCCGCGGCCGGCCGCGGGCCGGCCCCCGGCCTCGCGCCCACTATCACGAGCCCCCGGGTCTTCACCACCGGCCGCCACCGCCGCCGAGGCATTGCGGGGGGGCGCGGCCCCCGTTTGGCCCGCCGCCGCCGCGCGCGGCGCCTCACGCCCCACCCCGCCCACCACCGCCCCGCTTTCCCCACTTCTTTTCCTTTTAGGCGGCGGCCTGACCCACATCGCCATGCCCCTCTTTTTCGACGCCCTCGTCAAAAACTACGGCCACTCGCCCCAACAGGCGTGGCGCCTCGCGTTCTACCTCCCCGGCGCCCTGCACCTCTTCATGGGCGCCGCCGTCATGCTGCTCGGCCAAGACATGCCCGACGGGCGCACCGAGGCCGTGCGCGTTGCGGACGGGCGGTCGGTCAAGGGGGACGTCGGGTGGCCCGCGTGGCGCGCGGCGGTGCTCAATTACCGCACCTGGATCCTGACCTTGGTCTACGCCGTCACGTTTGGCGTGGAGATTGCGGTGGACAACGTGCTGTCCAAGTATTTCCAAAACCACTTTTCGCTGACGCAAACGGTGGGCGGCGGCATCGCCGCCGTCTCCGGCCTGCTCAACGTCGTCTCCCGCCCGTCCGGCGGCGTCGTCTCCGACCTCGTCTCCGCCCGGCACGGCCACCGCGCCCGCGTCACGTGGCTGTTTGTGTCGGCGTTCCTCGGCGGCCTGTTCATGCTGCTCTTTGGCGCGCTGCCCGTCGGCCTGCCGGCCGGCATCGTGCTCATGGTGCTGTATTCTTTCTTATACGAGCAAGGTGAGGGGTGGTGGAGGCGGGATGGCGGTGGTGGAGGCGGGGCGCGCCGCGTCGCTCGGCCGCGCTGTGTCGCGCGAGCGCTTCGGGGGTTGCGAGCGCCCACCCCTCGACGCCGCGGCCGCGGCGCGCGCTTCTGCCGCCCGTCCCCCGGCCAAAGCTGGGGCCGCCCACCCCTCGGCCCACGCCGCAGCCGCGGCGCGCGGCGGCCGCGCGCGCGCCCACCCCTCTCGGCCCACGCCTGCCGCCCCACCCCCGCCTTTGGCCCGCCCCCCATCCTCCCCCACCCGCCACCCCTCTCCAGCCTGCGGCGCCACCTACGCCCTCGTCCCCTTTGTCTCCAACCGGTCCCCCGGCCTCGTCTCCGGCTTCGTCTCCGCCGGCGGCACCGCGGGCGCCGCCCTGTGGAACGGGTTTGTCTTCCGGTCCCAGGCGCCTGTGGGCTACCGCAACATGGGCATCATCATCATGGTCGTCTCGATGCTCTGCTTCCTGCTCGAGTGGCCCGCGTGGGGCGGCATGGTGCGGGGGCCGCGCAAGAACGCGACCGAGACGGACTACTACCGGTATGCGCGGGAGGGAGGGGGGGCGAGGGCGGGTCGGCAGAAGCGCGGGGCCGCCCAGCCTCCTCGTTCCACACCCTCCTCCCTCCCTCGTCCTCAGCAACGAGTACACGCCCGCCGAACAACTGTCCGGCCTGCACGCACGGTCGATGCGTTTCGCGCACGAGACGTCGGTCCACGGCGGGTCGCAGCACGGGTCGTCGCGTTTCGGCTCGCGCAACCCGTCCAAGGCCAACCTGGCGGCCCTGAACGAGCCCAAGGTGGACGACTCGGCGCGCGGCGGTAAAGTGCGGCCCGACTCGGCCAAAATTTGAGGAGTGGAAATAGGTGGGCGTGGCGGCGCCCCTTTCCTCCTTCCCTTTCCCCCTCGCCCTTTGATCTACAACCGCCGCGGCCCGCCCGGCGCGCGCTGTGGAGACGACCACCCGGCGCGGCGGTCTCCGCCACGCGCGCTGGAGCGGGTGCGCGGTGTCGGTGCGCGGTCGGCCTGCTGCCACCGCCTCCCTCCCCCCCATCTGATTCCTTGGCGCCGTCCTTGACACACACCACGCCTCCCTCTCGGGCGCGCCGATCTGGTGCGAGCGTGCAAACACGGGTGTCGACCACCGGAGACAAGAGAGAGAGAGGGGGGTGAAGGCGTCATTGGGTTCCTCTCTCTCCTCTCTCTCGTCTTTGCCTCTCTACCGCGCCCAGACCCCCCCTGACCGGGACAGGACCAAGTCGGCGACCCAGTCGGGCGCGTAGCAGCCCAGGACGTAGGCGACGTGAGCAAACGGCGCCAAGCGCAGCGCGCGCCGCGGGCCGCCCAGGCAGGCAGGAAGCCAGGTGCGCGGCGAGGCCAGGACTTGGGAGACGGTGGGCGGACCCGCGGTCGGGTCGGCGCGTGCGGCGCCCCCGGGCGGCGCGGCGTGCTGCCACTCGCGCAGCGCCGCGGCGGCCGCGACGGCCGCAAACGCCACCACCGGCATCGCCCCGCGCGCCCCCGGCCCGGTCTCAAAGATGCTACTCGTCGTCGCGGCCATGATGCCGGGGTAGTTGGCAAAGGGCGACCGCGGCCCGGGAGCGTGCCAGCGCCCCCCCGCCGCCGCGCGGTCGTCGATCGCGGTAGCCACGTACCCCGGCGCCAGCAGCAGCACGCGCACGCCGAACGGGGCGAGCTCCAGGCGTAGAGCGGTGGTGAGGGCGCGCACGGCGTGTTTGGAGGCGGAGTAGACGCCTTTGGTGGCCTGCGCGAGGGGAGAGGGGTTGGAGAGACGGGCCGGCGCGGCTGCCAGCCTCTTTCCTCCCCCTTCCCTGTACCCACCTGGGACACGTAGCCGGTGGCCGACCCCACGTTGACGATGACGCCGCGGCCGCGGGCGCACATGGAGGCTGCCGGGAAGGGGTGGAGGGGTGGGCGCGCGCGCGCGCGCGAGCGGCGTCAACCTCGCCGCCCCACCCTCTGCTCACGCGCAAACGCTTGCGCCACGCGGACGACGCCCACCACGTTGACGTCCAGCAGGGCGCCGCAGGCGGCCGGGGGGGAGTCCAGGATCGTGCCTTTGAACGTCGCGCCCGCGTTGTTGATCAGGATGTCGATTCCCGCACCGCCAGTGGCGCACGCCACCGCGGATGCCGCTGCAGCCACGCTGGCGTCGTCCGTGACGTCCAGCTGGAGCAAGGTGCACCCCGCGGCTTCCAAACTGTCCATCGCGGCGAGCGACCGCGCGGTGGCGAAAACGCGGGCGCCCGTCGCGGCCAGCGCTAGGGCCAGGGCGTGGCCGATGCCACCCTGAGAGCAGCCGGTGACCAGAGCGGTGATGGGCGGCTGAAGGAATGGGGGGCGCGTTGTTGGGCGCGCGCGCGCTGGCAGCGGCTGGCGCGGCGGACGGCTCGGGTGGCGGGCGGTCGTACCGTGGCGGGTGGTGGTGCCATGGCCGGTTGGGGTGCCACGGCGGGGGAGGCGGGGGGAGGCGGTGCGTGTGGGCAGGGCACGGCACCACTCTCTCGACCGCCCCGCCCGCCAGCCTCTCTCCCTCCCTCCTCGCTCGCTCACTCGACGCTGCTGGGGCGTGACTGGCTCACACGGTGCCGGCCCCCGGCCCCCTGCCCGTTTTGCCGCCCTCGGCCGGCGGCGTGCGCCCGTCCTCCTGCCTCCTCCTCGTCCCCCCCCTCTCTCGCCCCGGCCGCCGCGCGCCGCAGCGCGCGCCCTGCACTAAGGATGCATGTGCAGGGCAATCGCGCGCGCGCGCGGCGGTGGGGGCGCCGTCGCCCGCCGGCGGCGAGCCAGTTGGGCCCGCCCGACCAACCGGCGCCGGCTAGAAGGATGGTGTGTTTGGTGATCTGGTGCCGTCGTGCACGCCGCCGCGACCCGCGCGCCACCGTCGAGGAATGGCGTTGGTGGGCGCAGTGGCGGCGGCGCGCGCAGGGGGGTTCCCGGGCGTTAAAAAAATGGGGTGGTGGTGGTGTAGCCGGTGCGGGTGTTTGGTGGTGGTGATGTGGTGTCGACGGCGAGTCGGCCCCCTTGCTCCTCTTCAGTGGCCGCAGCCGCAGCCGCGGTGCGCGCACGCGCCGGCCGCCGGCTCCCACGAGTGGAACGGGCGCTCGCCGCGCCCCGCGGGCCCCGTCTTGTACGACTCGTAGTTGGCCAGGCCAAAGGTGGAGTGGGGGAGCATGGCCTCGAGGGTGGCAAAGGGGGCGGCGACGACGACGCCGTGGTCGGGCTCGATGTGCACGTCGCCCGCGTAGGGCACATCGGCGGTCAACGAGAGCATCTTGTCCCCGATGAAGGCTTTCTCTTCCAGGGTGATGAGGGCGGCGTCCACCGAGCCGCAGGGGAGGGGCGGCCGGTCCTGGCCAAAGTAGGCGACGCCCGGGGGGAGCGCCGCGCGGTCGACAAAGCCGTGAAAGTGCGCGAGCGCCAGCCCTTCCTGCTCGACGGCGCGCACGTAGGACGCGCAGCGGTCGGCCGCTTTCAGCCGCTTGGCTAGCGACACGTTGGCCGCCGCCTGCGCGAGGATGAGCCACGAGTCGAACGAGGGCGAGGTCACGCCGCGCAGCGCGGCGTCTGTCTCCAGTTTGAGCGAGTCGGCGTCGCAGGAGAGGATGACCCAGTCTTTGTCCTGGGAGACGAGGGGGAGGGGGGTGAGGGGTTGGTGGCCGCTCGAGCGCGCGCGACGCGACTTCCTCCTTGTTTCGGGTGGCGTGGCGTGGTGCCTGCGGCGCGCTCCCCTCGCCCAACCCAGCTTCGCCCCCCTCCCCCCCTCTCCTCTACTCTCTCACCTTGTGGGGCGCCTTTTTGTTGCACCCCGACCGGGTGCACAGGATGTCGACCCGCGTCGCGGTGTCGACATTCCGCACCGGCATGATGTAGGCCAGGAAGCCGTACGACATGCCGGACCGGCCGTCGAGAAAGGCGGCGACGACGGCGGGCGCGATGTCGAGGACGCAGTGGGGGAGGAGTTGGGCGGGGGTGAGGTTGATGGACAGGAGCGGGTCGAGCGCGGGCATCATGGACGTGACGCGCGCTTGCGCCGCGCGCACGACGGCCGCCACTTCATCCCCCCACGCTTTGCGCTGCGTCAACCCAAAGTCGCGCGACCGCGGGATGCGCCCCTTGACAAACACTTTGGCCGCGACCGCGCGCGCGACGCGCGGGTCGGCCAGCTCGTCCCAGCCGTACAGGCGGGAGCAGCCCTGGACCTGGTAGACGCGGAAGGTGCGCTGGGTCGAGTCGACATCGATGAACGCGAGGGTGAGGAGGCGCGCGATCGACTGCAGGCCGTGCATGTGGTGGGCGACGTAGTCCTCGCCGGCGTGGATGGCGGGGACCGGGGTCTCGCGCACCATGACGCAGTTGTTGAAGCTGGGGAGGTGGGGAGGAGGAAGGGAGTAGGGGTGGGTGGGTGGGTGGGTGGAGGGACGGCGGGATACCCCCTCTCTCCCTCGCTTCCGCTCTCCTCTCCCATCTTCTCTCTTGTATTACCGGGTCGAGCGCACGTAATCAAACGGGTGCACGGTCTTGGGCGACCGCACCTCCCCCACCCCGATAAATGCGACCCCGGGCACAACTTTCCGGTGCGTCCACGTCGCCGGCCGCCACAGCGGAAACTTGGTGTGCGGCACAAACGCGGGGCCGGCCTTGATGCCGACGGAGCGGAGGACCTTACACGCGTTGACGGCGACGATCTTGGCGCGGACCGAGCGGCGGATGGTCTTGGGGAGGGGGGCCGAGTACTGCTCCGACGCGAGCAAGTCTTGCCACTGCATGACGGTGGCGCCGGCGTTGGCCAGGACGGTGTGGAGCATGCCGGCAAACTCGGCCTCGCCCGCGCGCGTGTGCTCGGGCTCGAGCTCGGCAAAGGCGACCGTCATGCAGGCGGAATCGCCGTACGTGGAGAGGGCGGCACGAATACCGGTTTCGGCCAGAGAAGGGGTGTGGGCGGCGGGGGCGAGGGCGGCGGCAAAGTCGGCCTCGGCGGGCGAGGCGGACGACGCGCAGAGGGCGACGGGGGCGTCGATCAGAAGGGCGCCCGCTTTCACCGGCGTCGTGGGCGCGGACGCCGACTCGTTGGTGGGGGCGGTGGCGGCGGTCATGGTCTGGTAGGAGAGAGGAGGGAGGGTGCGCGGGTCGGCACGCGCATCCCGCGCCGCGCGCCACGCCGCCGCGCCCGGCGGCCGAACGCCGCAGCTCCCGGGCGCCGCGCGGCCGAGGGATGCGAGGCCACCAAACGGTGGTGGGGCGCTGAGCCGCGAGGGGCGGCGGCCGAGGCCCGCGGCGCGCGCCTGGGCCTCGAAGGCAAAGGCGAATGCGGCCCCGGCGCCCGCGGCATGCCCCCAACCCTTTCTCTGGTGGACCATCATGCACTACTAGCAATCGATCCGGGGTGGTGGTGACCGCGGGCGCCGGGACGGGCGTGCGATTGCCGCCTCGGCCTGGGAGGCCGCACGTGGCCTTGCATCCCGGGCTAGCGCGCCTGCGCACCTTGGTGTCTGGGGGGGGGACGGGTGGCCGGACCACCAGGTGGGGGGGGCGCGGGGGGGAGGGGCGGGCGCTGGAGTGGGGGGGGGGGGGCAGCGCCGCGTCGCCGGCGCTGGCCGCGCGCGACGTCCAAGCTGGCCTTACAAATCGCACTCGCGCACCCGCGCTCTCTAGACCTGCTGGCTGCCTGTCGCCCCTGCTGGCCGGCGCTGGGGGGTCGTTAGGGGCGCGTGGCGGGCCAACCGCCGGGGTGGGGTGCGGCGCAGTGTCGGCGTTGGGGGCGCGACCCGGCGCCTCGACACCAGGCCTGCCGAGGGCGCTCTCGGCGGCTCTCTGATGAGCACGCCGCGCGGCGCGGGGGTCTTAGGGTTAGGGTTAGGGTCCGGGTCCGGGTGCGGGTGCGGGTCCGGGTCAGGGTCGGGGCGGCTGGAGTTGGGCCGCCCCTGAGACGCGTCCTTGACGGACGCGTTCAGCTGCAGCAGTCCAGCAGTCGGGGCGGCGGTGACCGGGCCAGTGCCGCGCGGGCGGACCGGGTGGCGCGGTCGCTGCACGGCCGGGCCGCGGCGCAGCGCGCCGGCAGCGGGGGCGCACGCGCGCCCGCCCGGTCGCCGCCGCCCGCCCGCCCGCCGGCCCCCGCCTGCCAACATGAGCGCGTACGCCGCCG
>Ga0315274_10000824_pt1 | contig 48157 bp, 14 predicted proteins | sample YL17G02_20_MG_FD_203700 | JGI IMG/M metagenome (GOLD analysis project Ga0315274, IMG submission 203700) | Sediment microbial communities from Yellowstone Lake, YNP, Wyoming, USA - YL17G02_20 | ecosystem: Environmental > Aquatic > Freshwater > Lake > Sediment | place: USA: Wyoming | collected... | reverse complement strand
GGCGCCTCACGCATCCGCGTGCCGGTGGACAATACCGGAACAACCCGGGCCGCCAGCGGCACGTTTAGTCTCGAAGGCGGCGTGACCCAGGTCGCCAGCAACACACTCACTGGCGGAACCTGGCAGGCCGTCGCCGGCGCCACGCTCGCTATCCCCACCGCCGGCAACCTGTCAGTCAACCAGGGTGACGTGCTGTTGAGCGGCGCCGGATCTGCCTTTCCACAAATCAATACCCTCACCGAAAACCAGGGTGCCTTCACCCTCACCAACGGACTAACCTTCACAACCTCGGGCGACCTCGCCAACCAGGGTAGCCTCACCCTCGGCCCCGCCGCCACCCTCTCCGTCAGCGGCGCCTTCTCCCAATCCGCCACTGCCACGCTCAACACCCAGATCGGCGGCAGCCCGGCCAGCGGCCAGTTCGGCCAGTGGACAGCCAGCAGCAACGTCACCCTCGACGGTACCCTGAACCTACAGTTGACCAACGGATTCGGACCCACCGCCGGTCAGACTTACACCGTCGCTGGCTTCCCCAACCACACCGGCAGCTTCGCCAAAATCACAGGCACCGACGTCGCCGGACTTCACCTGTTCGATGTGACCACGAGCGCGACCAACGTGGTGCTGAACGCGGTGCTGACGACGGCGGATTTGCGGGTGGAGAACGTGAACGCGCCTGCAACGGCCGTTGTTGGCGCCAGTATTACCGCGACCTTTACCGTGCACAACGTCGCATCCACAGGGACCGGCGCCACGTCGTGGGTGGACTCGGTGTATCTGACAGTTTCTGGCGTGATCGACAACTCGGCCGTGTTGGTCGGGCAACTGGCACATACGGGCGCGCTGGCCGCCGGGGCCAGTTACCCCGCAAGCTTCACCGGGTTGGTGCCGATCGAGACCTCGGGCGCTTATCTGGTGGCGCCGGGCAGCTACCGGCTAGTGGTGGTCGCCGACGGTGGCGGCGCGGTGCCGGACAGCGACCCGGCCAACAACGCCGCTGCTGCGCCGGGTTCAGTCACGGTGAGTCTGCCGGGCGGTCCCTTCATCACGTCGCAGACGCCGACGGGCACCGTTACCCAGTCGCTCGGCAGCGTGACCGTGCGGTTCAACCAGCCGATCAGCGTCGGCACTTTCACGCCTGAGCAGGTGCTGATCGGTTTGGCGCCCGGCGACGCCACCGGCCCAGTGGATGGTTTTTGGGCGCGCTATTACAAGTCGCGGTTCGGCGTCGGCAGTCTGACCGATGCCCAGGCCGTGCTGGCGGGTAACTTCACTGCGGTCACGTTGGAGAACGCGCCGACGATCAACTACGCCGCCGGCAGCGATGGCCGCTATCCGACCGGCAATCGATCCTTTCCGAGCCAAAGCTTTGGTACCGACAACTTCGTGCTCGAGATCCTGGCGAAGGTGACGATACCGCAAGCGGGCGACTGGACGTTTGGCGTGAACAGCGATGACGGCTTCCAACTCCAAGTCGGTCCCAATGAGACCTCGTACCCCGGCAGCCGAGGCGCTGCAGACACGCTGGCCACGTTTACGTTTGCCGCCGCGGGCGACTATGACCTGCACTTGGTTTATTTTCAGGGCGGTGGCACCGCTGAAGTCGAGCTATTTGCGGCTCAAGGCCGACTCGACTCATGGACGCCGGACTTCCGTCTCGTCGGTGACACCGCCAATGGCGGCCTGGCCGCCAAAGCCGAGCGCACCCCTCCGGCTTCGGTCACGCAGGTGTTTTCGGTGACTCCGCTCAATCCGCAATTGGCGCCGGTAGCCAGTCCGACGCCGCAGTTCGACGGCTTCGGTTTCGCGGTGCGTGACTACCTGGCGAACATCGGCTTGGGCGACTTGGCCGCGGCCGAAGCCGTCATTACCGATCCGACCAAGCAAGCGTACCTGTTGACTGAGAACGCGCCGCTGATCAACTACATTGGCACTAGCGAGGGTCTTTACTCGGTGGGCAACCGGCCCTTCCCTGGGCAGGCGCCCGGGCAAGACGGCTCGAACTTCGTGCTGGATGTCACCGCCAAAGTCACGATCCCGACGGCAGGCGACTGGACCTTCGGCGTCAACAGCGATGATGGCTTCCGACTCTTGATCGGCGCTCACGAAGTGTCCTTCCTAAGCTCACGCGGCGCCAGCACGACCCTCGCCGTCTTCAACTTTGCCGCGCCCGGCGACTACGAGCTGCACCTGACCTACTTCCAGGGTGGCGGAGGAGCCGAGGTGGAACTGTTCGCCGCACAAGGCGCATTCACCGACTGGAATCCGCAATTCCGATTGGTTGGTGATACTGTTCGCGGCGGGCTGGTGGTCAAATCGGACCCAGTGCCCCAGACCGCACTCCGGCCGACCAAGCTCGATCAGGTCGCCACGGAGTTCGTCGTCAGCTTTGGCATTCTCGCACAGAACGACGAATATGAAGTGCGCCTCGGGCCGAACGTAGCGGATCAGTTCGGCAGTTACATGGACCAGAATCACAACGGCCGAACTGGCGAAGACCCGGGCGACGTTTACGTCGGCCATTTCGCGATCGCACGCCAGCCGTTGCGGATCATCAGCCAAAGTCCGAGCGACCAAGCCGCCGGGCCGTTGGATAACATCGAGGTGACCTTCTCCGCGCCGATCCTGGCGGCGAGCTTCACGCCGGACGACGTTTCGCTCTCCGGCCCCGAAGGGGCGGTGAAGCTCACCGGCGTCACGCCCGTGTCCGGCAGTACCTACCGGATCAGCTTTGACGCCATCAGCGCCGATGGGACCTACACGCTGCAAGTGGGACCGCAGATCGCCGATCCGGCCGGCGTGCTGATGGACGAAAACCAAAACGGCACGCCGGGCGAACCGACTGACCGCTACACCGCGACGCTCCGACTCAAGAGCAACGGCGCGGTGGTCCTGTCCCAGAGCTTGAATGGAACTGTGGCCGCGCCGGTGTCTTCTTTCGACGTCACGTTCAGCTCCGCCATGCGCAGCGCGACGTTCACGCCGGACAAAGTGCAGTTGACCGGTCCGCAAGGCGCCATTGCTGTGAGCAGTGTGACGCTGGTGAACGGGGCGACTTACCGGGTCCAATTCCCCGCGCAGACCACCAGCGGCGTCTGCCGGTTCACCATCGGCCCGAACATCCTCGATCTGGCGGGCAACCAGATGAACCAGAACGGCAACAGCGTCAATGGCGAGCCGGACGACGCGTATCAGGGGAGCTTCACCCTCGACGGCGCCGGGCCAAGTATCCTGGCCGCGAGTCCGACCGGCACGATTGCGCAGCCGTTCTCGCAAGTCGCCCTCGAGTTTAGCGAAGCCATTCTCGAAGCATCGTTCACCAAAGATCGGGTCGTGTTGAGCGGGTCGTCCGGGGCGATTGCGATCACGGCCATTCAGCGCGTCGATGCGAAGCATTTCACGGTGCAGTTTGCTCAGCAAATCACCCCCGGCACCTATCGCTTTGTGGTCGGCCCGGAGATCACCGACCTGGTCGGCAACCAGATGGACCAGAACGGCAACGGCACGTTCGGCGAAGCGGCCGATGCGTTCAGTTTCGAGGTGGTGCTGACGCTGGCTAACGATCTGAAGCTCGACTCAGTCACCGCGCCGGCGGCGGGACTGACCGGTCAACCCATCCAAGTCACTTGGCGCGTGGTGAACCAAGGAACGTCCACGACCGGTGTCGGCGACTGGTCCGACCGCGTATTCCTCTCGGCGGACGATCAGTTTGGCAACGATGTCTTGCTGGGTACGTTCGCGCATGTTGGCGCGTTGAATTCCGGCGAGGCCTACACGGCCCAGCAGACGGTCACGCTGCCGGTTGACCTCGCCGCCGGTCAGTTCTTCATCTTTGTCCAGACCGACGCGCTCAACCAGGTTTCCGAACCGGCCGCCGAGAATAACAACTTCGGCCACAGCACCCCGATCGCCGTCACGCTTGCGCCGGTTCCCGATTTGGTCGTAACCACCGTGTCCGCACCGACGCTGGCGAACACCGGCTCCTCCATCACGGTCAACTGGACCGTCCGCAACGTCGGCGCGGCTTTGGCTACGCGGCCGTGGACGGATCGCATTTTCCTTTCCATCGATGGCTCGATCCAGGGCGCGTCTTCACTTGGTTCATTCCCGCGTCAGTTCGACCTGGCCAGTGACGAGACCTACAGTCGCGCTGAGTCAGTCACACTGCCCGTGGTCGCCGACGGCGATTACTCGATCGTGGTGGTGACCGACGCCAGCAACCAGGTGTTCGAGCGCGACGGTGAGGGCAACAATCAGGGCGCCACCGCCCAACCGCTCCGTATTACTCATCCGGATCTGGTGCTCGACAACGTAACGGCCCCCGCCACCGTTGAATCCGGCGCGACCATCCCGGTGACCTGGACTGGCCGCAATGCCGGCACCGGCGCGACCCCGGCCGATTGGGTGGATCGATTGTTCCTCTCCCGCGATGACCAGCTTTCCGCCGATGACCGGCAGCTTGGCGAAGTGGCGCACACCGGCGTTCTGAACGTGGCCGAGACTTACAGCGCGAATCTGAACGTCACCTTGCCGAACGGCGTTGAGGGCAGCTTCCGCGTGCTGGTCCTGTCGGACGCCACCGATACGGTCGAGGAAAACGGAGGCGAGGCCAACAACGTTTCCGCCGCCTCTGTCCTGGCGATCACGCTGGCGCCGTTTGCCGATCTGGCCGTGAGCGAGGTGACGGCACAGTCGCTCCTGATCGGAGATCCGGTGGACCTGACCGTGTCGTGGAAGGTCGCGAACCAAGGCACTGGACCCGGCTCGGTCGATACCTGGATTGACCGGGTGGTGCTGTCGCGTGACCCCTTGCCGGGCAACGGCGACGACCTGATCATGGGCCAGTTCGCGCATACGGGCCTGATGCCGGTGGGCACGTCGTACTCGGAGACACGCATCATCCAGTTGCCACCGGCGACCGAAGGCCGCTTCACGCTGTTTGTCATCACCGACGCCACGGACGTGGTTTACGAACACACCAATGCCGGTCCGAACGTTGCCAGTCCGGATCATCCGGTGGATGTCGTCCGCATCCCGTACGCCGACCTGATCGTAAACGTCGTCACGGTTCCGCCGGATGCGGTGGCGCAAAACGGCCGACCGTTAGCGCTGAGCTGGACCGTGACGAATGCCGGTCCCCCGGCCGGCCATGCTATCGGCACGTCCGATGACGCGGAGTGGGATGACCGGGTCTATGTGACCAGCGACCCTGCGGGCATCGCCAACCTGCGCCAGATCGGCAGCTTCAGTCATGCCGGGCCCCTGGGCGTGGGCGACAGCTACAGTCGCACTACCGACGTCACGCTGCCCGTCGATCTCCAAGGCACACAATATCTCGTGGTCCGCACGGGGGGACCGTTCGAGTTCATCTACACCGACAACAACTCCGCTGTGAGCGGCGCCGTCCAGGTCAACTACGTCGCGCCGCCGAAGTTCGATCTGGAAGTGGTCAACGTGACGCTCAGTGCGAGCACGGTGAGTGACGGGGGCGCGTTGGATGTGACGTGGCAGGTGCGCAACAACACCAACGAGTTGACGGGTTCCTGGGAGGACCGACTCCTGCTCGTGCAGAACAACGACTTCGATCATGCCACCACGCTAGCCACGTTTCGCCAGGCCCAGACTCTGTCCGCCGGCAAGAGCTACACACGCACCGAACTGATCCGCCTGCCGCAGCACATTTTCGGCCTGTTCCGGCTCTACGTCCGCACCGATGCCGCCAACGAGATCCCGGAAACCAACGAGAACAACAACCTGCTGGCCGCGGACCTCACTGTCGCCTTGCAGCCGCGGCCTGACCTTGCGATCACCGCCTTGGCCATCCCGGCCACGGTCACCAGCGGCGGTGTCATCGATGTCGAATTCACGGTCACGAATCTCAGCACGGTCGCCACGCCTACGGGCGGTTCGCGTTGGCAAGACTACGTCTGGCTGTCGATGGACAACAAGCTGGGCGGTGACAGCCTGCTGGCTTCGGTGCAGAACGGCAGCGCGCTGGGGCCCGGCGAAGGCTACACCACGCGGGTCAGCGTGAAGATCTCGCTGGCCGTCGCCGGCAACGTGTTCATCCTTGCCCATGCCGATGGGAGTGGCCAGGTGGACGAGTTCCCGCAGGAAGGCAACAACGCGTTCGGCAAGGAACTGGCCGTCGATGTGACGCCGGTCCCGCGGCCTGACCTGGTGCTCACCAACGTCGCCGGGCCGGTCAACGCATTCGACGGCAGCACCATCACCGTCCGGTACCGCGTCGATAACCTGGGGGCTGGCGTCACCTTCCCCGGCTCCTGGACGGACACCATCTGGCTCGCGCGCGCCAAAGACCGCCCGAACGGACTGCGCGGCGACGTGCAGCTCGGCGGCTTCGGCCATTCCGGCGCACTGGAGGTCGGTCAGTTCTACGAGAACACGGTCACCGTAAGGCTCCCGGCACACATCCAGGGCCAGTTCTACCTCACGGCCTGGACGGACAGCTCGGACGCCGTTTTCGAGAACGCGTTTGATGTGAATCTGAACCCGGACGCGCCGCACGACCTGGAGGGCAGTAACTTCAAAGCCACGCCTTTAGTGGTTCTCTACACGCCGCCGGCTGATCTGGAAGTCACCGGCGTCACCGCACCCGCGACAGCCCTGGGAGGCCACGAAGTCACCCTCAACTGGACCGTGGCCAACAACGGCGCCGCCCAGACCGACCTGGACCGTTGGGCCGACGCCATCTACCTCTCGACCGACAACGACCTGCACGACGGCAAAGGCCAAGCGACGCTGGTATTCGGCGTCCCGCACTTTGGCGCGCTGGACCGCGGCCAGAGCTACTCCGAAACCGCCACGTTCACCCTGCCGCCATCCGCCGAGGCCAGTTACTTCATCGTCGAGACCAACGTCGATCCGAATCTGGTTCTGACCGAGGAAGAGTCGTTCCTGAAGCAGATCAGCGACATCATCGCGCGCGCGGAACAGGCCCTCGGCAAACCGTTGGCACAGGTCTCCGGTGTCGATCTTCAGAACCTGAGCCAGGGCGACATCCTCCGGATCCTCACCGGAGCGGGCCAGACCCGGCCAAGCACCGTCTTTGAAGGCCCGTTCACCACGAACAACCAGCGCGCCACCGCCTGCAGCGTGACCAACGTGCCGGCGGATCTGATCGTCACCCAAATCACCGTGCCGGAGACAGGCTTCTCGGGTGAGCCCATGCCGATCTCCTGGACTGTCAGGAATCAGGGACCGGGGGCCGTGTGGCCCGGCACCCAGCGGTGGACTGACTATGTTTATCTGTCGGCTGATCCGGAGTATATCCCGGATCGCGCCGCGCTGGTGGCCGTGGTGCCGCACGCAGCCGGCGCCCCGCTGGCCCCGGGCGGGACTTACACCGCCTCGACCACTGTAACTCTCCCCGCCGGGATCCAGGGCCGCCGCTACTTCCACGTGTTCACCGCGATTGAGGTCGATCGCTTCGGCCACGCCATTACCAGCCAGGTATCGCCTGGCAGCTATCCGAGCTGGCCCACCTATTTCCGCGATCACGTTTGGGAAGTCCCGGACCGAAAGAACAACGGTAACAAGGCTTCGACGCTCGTCACCTACCGCGAACCCGACCTGCGCGTCACGGCCTTCACCGTAGCCAGCCAAGGCGCATCGGGTGCGACCCTTCCGCTCCAGTTCACGGTCCGGAACGAGGGGACACGCGCCACCCGCGAGCGGCTCTGGTTTGACCGCGTCTATATTTCGCAAGACCGCTCCCTGGATCTCTACGACCAATTAGTGGGTTCGTTCCGCCACGAAGGGGCGTTGGACCTCAACGGGGAATACAGCGTGTCAGGTGAACTCCGTCTGCCGGACAACATCAGCGGCGACTTCTTCGTCCTGTTCTACACCGACTCGCCTTTCGGACAGTCCGGCGGCGGGGTCCGTGGCATCCGGCCTTACCCGAGCCTGGAAGGCGACCCACGGCTGGCTCTCCAAGGGAATCCACAAGGCCAGGTGCCGGAGTTCGCCGACGAGAACGACAACACCGGCGCGGCCGCGATTCGAGTTATCTACGCGGCCCCGCCCGATCTGAAGGTCACCCAAGTCGATATCGCACAGCAGGAGGTCAGGACTGGCCAGCCGTTCGATCTGGCCTGGCAGGTCACCAATATCGGAAGCGGTGCCGTGCCGGACCGGCAGAACGTCTGGGTTGACTATGTCTTCATGTCGCGCGACCAGTTCCTGGACGTCCGCAGCGACCACTTCCTGGGTGAGGTCAAACACCAAGGCACGCTCGCCTCCGGCCAGAACTACACCGTCAACCGCGCCTATACGCCACCGCGCGGAATATCCGGCGCCTATTACGTGTTCGTCTTGACGGACGTGCCCGACGGTTACAGTCCGCGCGGTGCGGTGCTGGAAGCCGATGAGGCCAACAACTCGACGACCTCTGCGGTTCCGTTGCTGATCATCCAGCCGCCGCCGACTGACTTGGTGGTGGACCAGATCACCGTGCCACCTTCGGCGTTCGCCGGCGAGACGGTCACGATCTCCTGGAAGGTTTCCAACCACAGCACCGAGTCGGCGATCGGACGTTGGTCGGATTCGGCGTATCTCTCGCGCGATGCCACGTGGGATCTGGGCGACAAACTGATCGGCACGGTTGACTTGAGCTTCCGCACGCTGGCGCCCGGCCAGGATTACCTGGCAACGCTGACCGCCCGGTTGCCGGTGGGCCTGCCCGACAACTACCGCGTCATCGTCCGGACCGACATCTTCGATGACGTCAATGAAGGGCCGAACAACGCCAATAACACCGGCGTCTCGACTGATCAGATTGCCTTGTCAGTGCACACGCTCACTGTGGGAGTTCCCGCCGCCGCCGATCTTTCCACGGGCGAGGAATTGCTCTACCGCGTCCAGGTCGGCACGGGCGAGACGCTGCGGATCGATCTGACCTCGACCGAACAAGGTGCGGCCAACGAGGTTTACGTCCGTTACGAAGCCCTGCCCGGCGCTCGTGAATATGACGCTGCGTACCAGGGCCACCTGGACGCCGACCAGACCGCCGTCGTGCCCCGAACCAAAGCGGGCTTTTACTACCTTCTGGTCCGTGGTCACAGCGAGCCACGCGACGATGTGCCGGTGCAACTCAGCGCCCATCTGCTGCCGTTTGGCATCACCGACGTGACGCCGGACGCCGGGGGCGACAGCCGCTACGTCACCATGCAGGTGTTGGGCGCCAAGTTCGATGATTCGGCGACGCTCAAACTGATCCGCCCGCAATTCGCTGAGTTCGCTCCCGTGAACTACCAGGTGGTGGACGCCACGAGGATCATCGCCACGTTCGACCTGCGCGACGCCCCACACGGGCTTTACGATCTGCAGGTGACCAACCCGGACGGCGCCCTCTCCCAAGTGCCGTATCGGTACCTGATGGAGTCCACGTTGGCGTTGGATGTGACCGTCGGGATGGGCGGACCGAGCGAGATTCCGATCTCCAAGGCTGGTGTGACGCCGGCCATCTATGGTGTCTCGATCTACAGCCTGACCAACGTCGATACGCCTTACGTCCACCTCGAGTTCGGTGTCCCCCGCTTGCCGAACTCGGCCGCGGGGATCATCCCCGGCGAGCGCCTGACCTTTACCACCAACTTCCTGGGCAACCCGAACGTCAGCGGCGTGTCGTGGGCCGGGGTCGATCCGGTACTGAACCTGAACGGTGATCTGATTGCTGCCGGCTTCGCCCAGGACTTCGTCACCCGGGGCTTTGGGGCGTTGACCTTCATCGTCGAGCCATATCCAGAGTTGAAGCGGCTGCTGCGCGAAAACCCGGACTTCCTCAAAAACCTGATGGACTCCGAGATCGGTGATTTGGCCTTCGACTTCTATATCCAGGCCGCGGCCACACCGATGACGACGCCGGAGTACGTGCAGTACCAACGCCAGAACGCCGGCGCCATCCGGGCGAAGATCCTGGCGGATCCGGCGGCGCCGCAACCGCTCAAAGTCGCGGCCGCCACCGAGGATACCTGGGCGGACCTGTACCTGGCCTCGCTTACTGATGCGGGCTTGTTGCGCCCCGAAGATGAGGCGCCGGAGATACGTCTCCGGCCGGAATTCACCAGCGCGGTCCACACGCTCACGGCAGGCCTGCTCGCGGGTGCCGCCGGCCAACAAGTCATCACCAGCGGCAACCTGGCGGGTTTCCTTGAATTGGTGCGCAAGTGGGCGGGCCACGATCCCAATGCGTACGGTTCCGCCGCCATCCCGGACGCCAGCCGATTCGATCTCCACCAGTCACATCCAACTCACTATGAAGCTTTCGTGATCCACGTGACTGTCGGGCAATTGATCGAGGTGGGCGGGACGGTCACGGCTGTGCCTGATCCCGGCCTGGGGGACTTCTTTGGATTGACCGGCGCCCGGAGTTCGCTGGTGCGAATGACCGGTCCCGCCGGCGCGGGGAACCAGGGCTTCGTGCCGTTGGGTGCTCCCCTGCCCTACAGCCTGAACTGCCAGAATCCGACCGATGCCACGCGGGCCTTGAACGAGATACGCATCCTCCTACAACTCGATTCGGGCCTTGATGTGCGGACATTCCAGTTGGGCGACCTGCTGCTCGGTGATCTGGCCATCGACCTGCCGGACGGCCGCGGCTCGTTCACCGGCGAATTCAACTACGCCGACAGCCGTGGCTACGTGCTCCAAGTGACGGCGGGCGTGGATGTGGCTTCGGGCATCGCTACCTGGTTGTTGCGGGCCATCGACCCGGATACCGGCCTGCTGGTTCGCGATCTGAAGGTGGGCTTGGTCGCTCCAGGGGCTTACGCAACGGTGGGCTACACGATCCAGGCCAATCCCGCTTCACACACCGGCGACGTCATTCAGGCCGGCGCCCGCGTCATCTACGGCACGGACGCACCCTTGGACTCGAATGTGGTCACCCACACCATCGACGCTGTCCCGCCCGTGACCCATTTCAGCGCTCAGAGCCTCGGCGGCGGCAATTACTCCGTGAGTTGGACTGCAGAAGACGATCTGCTCGGAGCCGGCGTGCTGGACCACACGGTCTATGTGTCGCTCGACGGCGGTGCCTACACCGCGCTGGAGCCGAACACGGCGGATAGCTCGCTCCTGTATCAGAGCCCGCAGGGCCTCGCGGCTCAGTTTCTCGTTTTGACCTGCGACGAGGCGGGCAACGTGGAGGCGGGCCCCAACGGCGTCCTGCTGCCCAACTACCATGTCCAAGTCAACCTCGGCACGCTGCCCTCTGCGCCTGTCGGAGCGGGTAGCAGCATTCCGAAAGGGCCGCCCGTCAGCCTGCCGCCGACGAACCCACTATTCCTGGCAGCGCTGCTCCAGACACCGGGCCAGCAATCCCAATCCCGACCCTCGGCTTTCACGAATCTGTTCGAGCCTTTCACCGCCTCGGCCTTCGCCTCAGCCGTGCCGCAGTCCGGCGCCGGCATCGGCCCGCTGGGAATTGCGTTTTCACCTGACGGCCAGCGCGTGCTCGTCAGCGGGGGCGCAGGCCGGAACCTGCTTTGGGAATTCAGCCTGACCGGCGGCAATGCGGCCACGCCGCTCGCCGCCCTCGACTTGCCGATCTACGACATGGCCTTCGACGCGAACGGGCTCCTTTGGGCGACCACCGGCGGTGGCCCGTTGGTCCTGTTCGATCCGAACACCGGCCAGATCCTCGAACGCTTTGGTGACGGCATCAATCTCGGCCTCGCCGCGGACCCGAACACGGACACGATCTATGTCTCCACCGCCCGCGGGGTCGAGGTGTTCGACACGGTGACCCGCCAGTTCAGCCCCTTCTCCAGCGTGCGCGTCGATGGCCTGGCCCTCGCCCCGGATGGGACGTTGTGGGGCGCCGCATGGCCGACACGCGGCCAGATCGTGCGGTTCGACAATCGGGGGCGCGCACAAGTGATGGTGGAACTCGATCAGGAAGCCGACGGCTTGGCGTTTGGCAAAGCGGGCACGCCGACGGAAAACCTGTTGTTCGTCAGTCACAGCCAGGGTGGCGCCTTGACGCTGGTGGATCTGACGTCGCTCAAGACAGTGAAGATTGCCACCGGCGGCAGCCGCGGTGATTTCGTCCATATCAACTCGGAAGGCCGCGTGTTCGTTACGCAATCGGATCAGGTGAGCGTATTCTTCCCGGTGTTGGCACCGCGGGTAATCGCCACCACACCCGTGGGAGGTTCGGCCGCGATACCCGTGGTGAACTCGGGCACGGTGACGTTCGACCTCGGCATGTTGGCTTCATCGGCCAGCGATCCCGCTTCGGTCACAAACCCGATCAACTACAAGCTAACGGACTTGAACACCGGGCAGGTGAACAATGTCGGCAGCGTGACCTACGACGCTTCCAGCCACACGGCCCGCCTGGTCTTCGAGGCCCTCCCGGCCGACAAGTATCAGCTCGAGGTGCTGGCGGGGGTGAAAAGTGATCTCGGCGTGGCTTTGCGGCAAACGTACACGGCGGAGTTTGTCGTGCTGGAAGACTTAACCGCGAGCCTGGTGCCGCAGTTCAGCGACACACGTTCCAACCGCGCCGAGGGCACCGTCTCGTTCGATGTCCGCGTGACCAACAGCCTTTCGTTCAGCGTCGTCGCGCCGATCCGGCTTGTCTTCGCGGGCCTGGAGAGCGGCGCAGACGGTGCGGCCACCGGCCCCAGCCTGGTTGAGGCCAGTGGTTCCACGGCGGACGGTCATCCGTACCTCGACCTGAACTCCGTACCCGATCTCGTACTGCAGGCAGGCCAGTCGGTCATGCGCACCGTCACGATCAAGGATCCCGACGGCGTACGCCTGGACCTGCAACCGCGCGTGGTTGCGGGCGTCCCGGTCAACCTGAGGCCCGTCTTCAGCTCCGCGCCCATGACCGCCGGCACCGTTGGCCAGCCTTACGCTTACACGGCCCAGGCAACGGATCCCGATGGTCCCAGCGTCAACTACGTGCTCGCGAAAGGTCCGCCGGGTGCGGCCGTGGATCCGGCGGACGGGCAACTCACTTGGTCGCCAGCAGCCCGCGAGGGCAAATCCGTGAGTTTCGAATTGCGCGCTTACGACCTGCGCGGCGGATTCACCGCTCAAGCCTGGACGGTCACCGTTGCCAACGCAAACGCGCCTCCGGTTTTGTTCCCCATCACGAACCAAACCATCTCCGAGGGCGATCTCCTGGAGGTGCACCTGGGGGCGCTGGATGCCGAAAACGATCCGCTCGTCTTCGGCGCGAACAACCTCCCGCCCGGTGCGGTCTTCGACGGGCAAGACCGCGTGTTGCGGTGGCAGACAGACGGCCACTCCGCGGGCCGTTATTCGAACGTTGAGGTCTTTGTCACGGACGGCGTCAGTCTTGTGCCGCAGACGTTCGAAGTGTTGGTCCTCAACGTGAACCAACCCCCGGCTCTGGACGCCATTCCTGATCGCATTATCCGCGAAGGGGACACCCTCGAACTGGCCCTCTCCGCTTCGGACGCGGACGGCGACAGCATCAGCTTCAGCTCGCCGAACCTCCCGGCAGGAGCCGTGTTGCACATCGACACAGGCCTCTTCACTTGGACGCCACTCTACGACCAGCACGGCAATTACGAGGTTCAATTTCTGGCGAGTGACGCCCGGAATGCCTCGAGCCGGACCTTCCGATTGCAGGTCCAGAACGCGAATGGACCCGTCCAGTTCACGGGCGATCATCGGTTCGTCACCTTCGAGGGCCAGACACTCAACGTCCGTGTCGCTGCTGATGACCCCGATCATCCCACCGGGGCGACGGTCCTCCTGCCCGACGGCACCATGGAGTCGGGCGGGTTGGCGGCGGCGCTGACGTGGACCCACTCGCCGCTGCCAGTCGGGGCGCACTTCGACGCCGAATCGCAGACCCTGACCTGGGCCCCCGACTTCAACCAAGCCGGCACGTACTTGATCACTTTCACCGTGACCGACGATGGCGACGGCACTCCGATCAAGACCAGTGACATCACGACCGTGCAAATCGAAGTCCGCGACGCCAATGCGTCACCGGTGGTGGATCCGATCAACAACCAGGTGGTCACGGCGAACGATGTCCTGCAATTCACCGTGACGGCGCACGATCCGGACGGACCCAAGCCCTCGCTCTCGGTCCAAGGGCTGCCGAGTTTCGCCACGTTCACCGACCAGGGCGACGGCACGGCCACGATCCGCGCCGCGCCGAGCCTGTATGATAGCGGCAACTACACGCTTAGCGTGGTCGCCACGGACGACGGAAACGGCAATCCCGCCAAGGTCCTCTCTGGCCAGGCGAGTTTCGTTCTGACGGCAGCCACCCTGAACGCCCCGCCGATCCTGTCGTACATCGGGAACAAGATTGCCGTTGTTGGCCAGAAGTTGATGTTCCAGGTGCGCGTGTCGGACCACGATGAGGACCCGCTGACGTTCTCGGCCACCGGTCTGCCCAGCGACGCCGTTTTCGCCGCGACGAGTGTGTACGGAGTGGCCGAGTTCCGCTGGACGCCCAAGCCTGCTGACGTTGGCGCCTGCACGGTGACGCTCCAGGTCAAGGACGACGGCAACGGGGGAATGGGAACAACGCTGGCCGACAGCGAAACGATTCAAATCGTGGCGCGAGACGCGAATGCTGCCCCCCGACTCAGCCCCATAGGCACCCAGCAATTGAGCGAGAACCAAGCCTTCAGCCTCACGCTCTCGGCGACAGATCCGGATGGAGACACGCTGACATTCTCGGGAGTGGATTTGCCCAGAGGCGCAGTGCTGAACCCGCAGACGGGCGCGTTCACCTGGAAGCCCGAGTTGACGCAGTCTGGCTCTTATCAGGTGCACTTCGCCGTCACCGATGGCAACCAGTCCAGCGGCCAAGACGTAACCCTGGCAGTGGCGAATGTGAATCAACCGCCGCAGTTCGTGCCGCTGCCGGACCTGCTCGCCCGGGAAGACATCACGACCACGTTCACGCTCGTGGCGGGTGATCCCGATGGCGACACGCTGATTTACTACACGGTCCACGACCTTCCGGCCGGCGCCAGCTTCGATTCTCAGACACAGACCTTCTCCTGGACGCCGAGCTTCGATGAGGCGGGGGTTTACGCACTGCGGTTCGGCGTCCGGGATCCCAGCGGAGCCACGGCCCTCACCGACGTAGCCGTCCAAGTCCTGAATGTCAATCGCACGCCGGTGATTCCCGAGCTCAGCGGACACGTTGCAGTGATGGGGCAGAACTTCCGGCTCGTAGTTCCGGCCGCCGATCCCGACACCGGCACCACGCTCACTTACTCCGCCACCGGTCTGCCCACCGGTGCCACGCTCAATCCGACGACAGGTGAACTCAACTGGACGCCAACCAGTGTGCAGGCTGGCGAGCACAATCTCCGCATCACGGTCGCTGACGGCGAACTCACCGCCAGCAGCACGCTCCGTTTAATCGCTTCGGCCCAGCCGATCCCGCCCGATGTCTTGATTCAACTGACGCCGAGCTTCCCCGTGCCGGTCGGCCAAGCCGTGCTGGTCCAAGCTGTCGCTTCAGGCATTGCCGACGTCGCCGCGATTTCGCTCACGATCGACGGCCAGCCGCAGACACTGGACCAGTTTGGCCGGGTCCGCTTCACCCCGCGTCAGCCGGGCCATTATGAGGTCGTGGCGACGGCGCAAGACGTGGATGGGGTGACGGGCGAGGCACGAGCCGACCTTAAGGTGCGCGACGTGGCGGACCGCTCAGCCCCGGTGGTCTCTTTCACCGCGCCGGACGACAGCGCCATCATCCGGGACCCGGTGAACGTCGCCGGAGCGATCTCCGATGCCAACCTTGACTGGTTCACGCTGGAGTTTTTGCCGCTCGGCGGTCACGATGCCTTGACACTGGCACAAGGCACGTCGTCGGTCAGCGGGGAACTCGCGCAACTGGATCCCGGCCGGTTCGCCAACGGCGCTTATCTCCTCCGCCTCACGGCAACCGACATCAGCGGGCGGAGCACGGCGCTTTCACGCGTGGTGGAAATCAACACGGATGCCAAGCCGGCCAACTTCCACACCGCAGCGACGGACCTCTCCGCGACACTGGCTGGCGTGCCGGTGCAGTTCACCCGCTTCTACGACAGCGTCGCCGCGGATTTTGCCGGGACTTTCGGCAATGGTTGGCATTGGGCAGGCGCGGATGCGCAGATCACCACCAATGTCGCCCCCGATGAGAAGGAAGCGCTGGGCGTCTTTAGTCCGTACCGCCCCGGCACGCGGGCCTATCTGAATCTGCCGGACGGCCGACGCGTTGGATTCACGTTTACCCCGGTCTCGATCCCGGTCGGCGGCACGACACTCTACCGACCGGTGTGGACTGCCGACGCCGGGGTGAACTGCCAACTCGCCAGCGCCGACGCCGTTCTGGCGCTGGTGAACGGCGGGTTCTACCAACTCGGAACGGGTCTGCCCTACAACCCCGCCAGTGGACGCTTCGCCGGGTTTGCTTTCTCCCTGACGGTCCCCGACGGCACCCGCTATGACTATGACGCCAGCGCGGGCCTTCGTCGGATTACCGGCGCCGGCGGACAACACCTCATCTGGAGCGATAGCGGGGTCATCGCCGCCAGCGGCGCACGCATTGGCTTCCAGCACGACGCGGAAGGCCGCTTGACCGCCCTTACGGCGCTGGACGGCAGCCAGATTCTCTACCGCTACGAGGCCAACGGCAACTTGCAGGCAGTGACCAACCTGTCGCTCGGCCAAAATACCTTCTACGGCTACACCAGCAGCCACCTGTTGAGCACCGTCATCGCGCCGCCCGGCCAGCTTAGTTCGGTGATTCGCTACAACTCACAGGGCGCCCTGGTGAGCGCAGCGCCCATCGATGTCCTGCTGGGCGCCAGCCGCCAATTCCTCGATGTGATCGCGAACGGGAGTCTGGGTGCCGCACAGACGAAGCGATATGCCTTCGTTCTGAGTGACCGCGAAATCAGGACGGCATCCAGCCAACGCCTCACCCTGGGAGTCGAGGCGCTCGGCAGCAGCGGCTTCAACCCTGCCGCACCGGCGATCCTCGGCCTCTCGCTCCAAGCTGCGGTGGCACAAGCAGGTCGAGGTCTCGCGCTGTTTACTTTCGAGGCCGGTGGTCCATACGTGATCGAGGCCGCTGGGGCCGATGCCCAGACCGCGGGCAATTACACCCTCCAGATTTACGTGGCGGGCGATGCCGATGGCGACGGAAAGATAGACGGGACCGATGCCACTCTGTTTGCCGCGGCGCTGGGTTCCAAGACCGGCGAGGCCAACTATCGCCTGGGCGCTGACGCCAACCGCGATGGAGTGGTTGATGATCGGGACCAGCAGTTGCTCTCCAGCAATTTTGGCTTCATCGCGAACCAGGCCGCGGTCGTCTCTAACAAGTCCGTCACCACGTTACCCGGTATCGCGGTCACGATCGACCTGGCGGCACTCGCAACCGATCCCGAGAGTGACCCCCTGGGCTTCGTCATCTCCAACGTTCAGCACGGCCAGGCGAAGTTTGCCGGCAACGGACACACGATCCTGTTCACGCCGGAAGCCGGCTTCACGGGCACCGCCGGTTTCGACTACCGCGCTTACGACGGTTTGCTCGCTTCACCCACCGCCACCGTCAGCGTCACAGTGAATCTGCGCACGCTGGTCGGCCTGCGATTGGAGAGCGACACCCTGTCCCTGGAGCCCGGTGAGACCGGCCAGATCCTGCTCCTCGGCGAATACTCGGACGGGAGCGTGCTGCCGCTGCCGGCCGATTCGGCCACTTACACCTCGAACAACCCGAGCGTGGCGATCGTCGCGCCCACCGGCACGGTCTGGGCCCTGGCCAACGGGGCGACCACGGTAGTCGGCACTCGAGACGGCCTGGCCGCGGCCGCGGCTGTTCTCGTAGGGAACGTCCCGGTGCCGGCCCTTTTCGATGTCTTCCCCTTGGCTTACACCTTGCCGGTGGCCGGCACACGGCAGTTCGTCGTCCGCGAACGGCCGGATGGCAGCGCGATTGTGGATCGGGCCCCGGCTGCCCAAGGCAGCACTTACACGAGCAGCAACCCGGCGATCGTGACGGTGACGGCGGACGGTCTGGTTCTGGCCGTGGCGCCGGGACAAGCAACGGTGACGTTCATCAACGGCGCGGTCCGCAAAGTGGTGCCCTTCAGCGTCGTGGTTCCGAGCATCGGCCCGGCTACGGTCGGAACCGAGGGTGGCATTGTCAGCAACGCGGAGGGCATCGCCGTGTCGGTTCCGCCGGGCGCCCTCGTCAACCAGGCCGTGCAAATCCAGACGCTCCACCAATCCGACCTTCCCTACAGTCTGCCCGAGGGCTTCCCCTTTGCCGGCGCGTTCTATCTCGACCTGAAAGGCTCCGATCCGGCGCAGCCGCTTGGCGTCTTGATGCCGCTGGCGGGCGCGAAGGAAGGCGACACCGCCTATCTCTTCCGTGTCGCCAAGTTCCTGCGCAGCCCCGGCGTTTACGAAGACATGTGGGAGTTGGTGGACACGGCCCAGGTCGGCGCGGATGGCGTCGCCCGCACCACGTCCCCGCCACGGTGCGGACTCAGCCCCGCTGGCATGTATGTGTTCGCCACGCCTTCAGCCCTCACGCTGGCCTTTGCGATCGCCTCGATTAAGACCGGCAAGGCCGCGGTGGCAACCGACCCGTCCAGCGGCATGCGGTATTACCAGATCGCTGATCCTCTGTTCGACATCTGGATGCCGCTGCCGGTCACCACCAAGGGGATTATCGCCTACAAGTTCAATCCGCAGGGGCTGTCGAACCAGACGTACCTTGGCGTGCAACTGGAAGCCGGTCAGATCTTCACGAGTGACATCACGATCGCGGCGCCGCCGATGCAAGAGGATGCCCCGGGCGTCAATTTCGCGGCGCGGCGCTTTGAACAGGCGAATGGACAGTTCGCGCCGGTCATCGAACTCAAGGGCTACAATTTCACGGCCGGCAAACCGGAAGAACACCGGGTCATCTTCTACACCAGCGTGTTTGCGGCGGTGGACGACAACCGCGAAGACGGCAAGGCCTTTGTCGTCACGCCGTATTCCGTGACCGCGGATACGCTCAAAGCCGTCATCCCCCGGCAAATCGCGCTCGGTCAGTGCTACATTCGCGTCGAGCGGCTAGTAACGCGAACGGTGACGGAGGCGGGCAAGGATCCGAGGCAGGTGCAGGAATGGGCCAAGTCGAGCTACTTCCAGCCGAAGATCGATCCGCCGGCGTACGTTTGGGTCGCGAACAACGGCGATGACACGGTGGCTGCCATCGATCCGGCGGCCGGCGACTCAGTTGGCGGCGCAGTCGTTGCCCGCATCCCGGTTGGCAAGGGTCCATCCGATGTCGTGGTCTCCAAAGACGGGTTGCTGGTTTTCGTCTCAAACACGCTGGAGGGAACGATCTCGGTGATTGATACGATCTCGCTGCAGGAGATCGATCTGGTGCCCGATGATCCCGGCAATCCCAGCACCCAAGGCATCCAGCGCATCACGTTGTTCACGGGCGCGCAGCCAACCTACCTGGCGCTGATTCCCGGCGAGAGTTCGACGACTGGTTACGTCGTGGACCGTGCGCGCCCGTGGATTTACAGTTTTAGCACTAACATCTTTGAGCTCCCGGTGAGCGTGCGCACCTCGAGTTTCTCGTACAGCGTCTTCAGCCGAAAAGGTGGTGCGCCGGCGGTGGGACCGCAGTACATCACCAGCTTGACCGGCATCGCCATCACACCCGGCGACTACTGGAACCTCGGCTACATCGTGGTGAGCAGCCCGGGTGAGGCGGGCTGGGCTGGTGCCGACGACTACCCGGTCAAGCCGGGCTACATCTTCGCGGCGAAGCTCAATGAGCTGGACAACTTCACACCCCTGGAGATCGGCCGCAAGCCGTTCGGGATCACGCCCATCAACCGCACGCGCGTCGCCGTGGCCGTTCGGGCCGAGGACGGCGTCGGGGTAGCCTTTGTTGATCTCCAGAAGATGAAGATGGAGTACAACGTCCCGATGGACCTGCCTTACGCGAAGCTCATGAAGACTTGGGCTGCCAACGAAGAGGCGGGCGGACCGGCGGCGACTTTCGTGGCGGGTGAAGAGCTGTTTGATGTCAACAATGCCCAGTCGATCGCCTTCACCGAGGACTTCAAGTACGCCTTCGTGGTCTGTCACTGCACGTTCAGGAGCCAGCAGTACGATCCGTCGGTTGACCCCAACCTCGGCCACGGCGGCAATATCGCGATCATCGAGAACCCACTGCTGGCGACCGCCCGGATCGTGGCCGCTACCCGGGAGATGCCCTACGGCTGGCCGGACGAGCTCGCTATCGATCCGACCAATGAATGGGTCTATGTGGCCTTCAAGGGACTCAACAAGGTGGTCGGTTATAACATCTACGACCTGATCGACGTGCTCGATAAGTTGCCGGAGTCAGCCAAGAAGTTCGTCGCCGAGCCGATCGAAGACTACGCGCTGGAACAATTCGGGACCATCGTGAGTCGGGTCGAGTTGGCTGCGGGCAGACTGCCCTCGGGTATGGCGTCGGGTCCGAAGGCCGGGCCGGATCTGCGGGCGAACCGGGCCGGTTACGTCAATGGCTCTTTCAGCAGTGCGTCATCTGGCGGCGCCTCGGTCTCGGGGCAGTCCACCTCTGGTCCGACGCTGAATGTGAACTTCACCATCACCGGTAAGACGCCCGATCCCTTCCAGATCGCGTTGTATCGCTCGCCACTTCCGATCTTTGGCGGCACGGTGGTTCAGGCCTGGACCATCAGCCGAGCCGATTGGCGCTCGCCGCGGAATCACCGAATCTCGCTCGATCTCAACCAGGAGTTGACCGCTGGCGAGAGCTACTACTTCGTCAAGCTCGACTCGGCCAGTCAAATCAGCGAGGTGAACGAGGACAACAACGTCGTCGTGTTCCAGATCAAGACCGTCGGCTTGACCGCCGAGTTCGACGGCAACGACAAGCTCGACGTCTTTGGCCGTTACCTCCAAGGGGTCGAACTCAAGGACCCATTCACGCTGATCATCGACAAGGACAGCCGCGACTTCGTGGAGAGCATCCAAGCCAAGTTGGTTTCTCCCGAGGGCACCGAGACCGCCGTTCAGTTCCAGAAAGTCGGCGTCGGGGAGTGGCACTGGACCTACGACATGGGCCAGATCGAAGATCAGACTCATTTGACCGTCACGCCGATCCGCTACGACGGCTTCGCCATGAAGACGGAAGCCTACACGATCGAGACGGTTCCCGTCCCCACCTGGCTGAAACCGGAGAACGACAAGATCTACACCACGATTACCTGGGACACGGAGGGGAGGACCTACCATCTCGTGCGCCGCGAGCCGCTCATCGACACCCTGAAGGCCCAAGTGCCGACGCGCGTCCCCAGCAATAGCCCGATCCTGGCTGATCGCCAGACGGGAGTTGAGGCTGGTTACTTCGTCGCCTTTGATTTTGATCTGAAGGGGAACACTACGGACGAACTCGTCGGGCCATACTGGTACGCCCCTCTGTTCGGCGTGGTTGCCCCCGGGCTCTACGGCGACGTCAGCTTCAAACTCGACAATTCACAGAGCGGCATCTCGGGGGTGAACCTTGGCCAGCCTGTGGAAAAACTCTGGAGCGCGGGTTCGGCTGGCTGGAATCACATGGTCGCCAACGAAGCGATCGGCCTGGAACCCTCCCGCAACCGGCTGCGCAATGCGCTGGAGAACGCCATTGACCTGTCCAACCAGAAAAACGCGAACAAATTCGGACTCGGCCAACCGCAGAACGGACGCTACGATGTCGGCTCCGGCAAGCCGTCCCTGACAGGTCCGTCCAAGGAATTCCAGTTCCAGCCCTCGTTCTCCTACAACCTCGGGAAGTTGGTCATCGACCAGGACCTCAAGATCAAGGACGCGACCTCGTCGAACCTGGTCGTGAAGGTGGATTTGGGCATGAAGTACTCATGGGACACGGTCTTGGCGGCCGGGTTTATCGGTCCGCTGCCGATTCCGTGGAACTTGACCGGCAGCTACGGCCTCAATCCGAAACTGAGCTTCTCGCTCACGCTGGGCATTGAACCGCGCGCGGGACCTGACGGCAGCACCACCCTCGCTGCAGCCGTGAAATGGACTGCGGAAGGCAAGGTCACGTTCTTCGCCGAGCTCAAAGCGCAAATCGCCTGGGGTTTGGCAGTGTCGGCCGAGTTGGGCCTCAACGCCACGATCGGCGCGAAGGTGACTCTGGCGGCAGACAGCCTCAACGGCCTGGCTGCGCCCACGTTGACCTTCCCGGCCGACGCGACCGCTACGCTCAAACTGAAGGAACTCGGCGGACTCCTTGAACAGCCCATCAACGTGTGGTGGTTCAACCGGCCGTTCTTCAATGCGGACAACCTCCTCGACTTCAACACCTATAAACTCTTTCCGGCCCCGCCACCGCCCAAGAAAACTGCGGCCTTCGAGCAGACCTCCCAGCAAACAGGCCAGGATGCCCCAGGCAACACGCCCGGCACGGCACTCAACCTCGGCGCCGTCCAAGGCCACTATGGCAAAGACAATCTCCAGTTCAGCGACACACAGAACGAGGACTGGTTCTCATTCCGCCTGGTGGACACCGGCCAGGTCGGCCACCGTCTCGTGGTAGACCCGGGTGCTACTCAGGCCAACCTGAGCGTCACGCTGTATGGCCGCGATCTGAGCGCGGGCACCAGCGCGGTTGCGTCCGCCAGCCTCCGCACGATCGACCTGAACACCCTTCCGGCGGGCTTTTATTACGTCCAAGTCCAGAGTGATCCGGCCGTGGCGGGTGTCACCTACTCTCTGTCCCTCGATACACCGACGACCGACAAGCCCGACCTCGTCGCCGATCTGACGCTCGGCAACAACGTCCTCTATGTCGGCCAGCCCACGACCATCCAAGTCGTCATCACCAACGTCGGCTCCGCTGCGGCTTCCGCTAGTGAGGCCCGATTGGTCTGGTCGCGGGATAACCTGATCGATCTCAACGATGCCAACTGGATTCCGCCGTTTGCCGTGCCCGCACTGGCTCCGGGCGAGAGCTTCACGCAGACCGCAACCGTCGTAATCCCTGACGGGGTCGTCGGTCCCGTGTATGTGGGCGCTGTCGCCGACCGACGTGACCAAGTCGAACCCGAGAGCAGCAAGGCCGACAACGAAGTCATCCGGGCAATCCTCGTCACGCTTCCACCCGACCGTTTCGAGGCCAATGACACCGGTGCCGCCGCAACTCAGCTTGGGGCCTTGCTGGCCAACCGGACCGAAGCGGGCTTGAACATCGCGGGCTACGGTGATGTTGATTGGTTCGCGATCACGCTGCCGGAGAAGGGGACTTCCGCGGACAGCGTATCCGCTCGCCGCACCACGTCGGGCTCGGGCCTTGTCATTGCCATTTACGATGGTCAACTCAATTTGGTGGCCGCCAACCAACTCGACGCGCTCGGCAATCGCTCGGAGTCGGTCTCGCTCGCGGGCTTGAGCCCCGGTTACTACCTGATACAGGTCTATGCTCCCGACATCCAGCCAGGCGAGTACCAACTCGCCCTGACCAGCGCTCCGCGCAGTGGCGTCGAGTTGGTTGCTGACTCGCTGCTGATGCCTCCGTTTGGCCGGCCAGGCCTGGCCATGACCGCACAGGCGCAGATCACGAATCTCGGCAATCAGATCGCCCATTCTTTTGAGGTGAAGCTCGTGCTCAACAGTGGTGGTACAGTCATCCCCTTGGGTGATCCGATCACCGTGCCCGTGCTCGCCGCAGGTCAGACGCGGCGCCTGTCTTTCGACTTCACAGTCCCGGCGTCTGTGTCGTCTGATCAGTCATACACCGTGCAACTCCTGGTGGATGACACCAATCAAGTTGCCGAGTTCGACGAATCCAACAACACGGTTTCGAGCAGCCTCTTGATCGCCAGGCAACCCGACACTTTTGAAGCTGAGGCGGCCGTGAACGGGGTTGCGGACCTCGGTCTCGTTCGCGGCACCATGACCTGGGTCGGGCTGAACATCGACAGCTACGCCGATAGCGACACCTATAAGTTCCGCCTCAATGGTCCAGGCCAAAGCGGTGATCAGGTGCGTCTGACCTTCGACCGGACCAAGGCCGACCTCAAAGCCTATCTGTCGCTCGATGGCACGCTGGTGGGCACGGGCCAACCGGACGCCAACGGCCGAGTCATCAGCCTCGCAGGCTTGGCCGCCGGCGAATACACGCTGCTCGTCGTCGGTCCGGGGGTGCCCGTGGACAGCTACGATCTGACGATCACGGCACCGAACGTCACCGGCCCGAACCTGGTGGTTGTCACCGTCTCTGCCCAAAACGGCAACGTGCTGGCTGGTGGCCCCTTGGACTTGACGGCGACCCTCACGAATGTCGGCGACGCGTCCGCAGGGACTTTCATGGCGCAATACGTTTTATCGAAAGACAACGTCATCGACCTCGCGACGGACCTCCATCTAGGGGCTCCGTTCTCATTAGGCCCAATCGGTGCCAGCACTTCGTTCCGCGACCAGCGGGCCGTTGAGTTGCCCAAGGACCTCGTCGCGGGCTGGCAGTACGTGGGGCTGATCCTCGACACGACCAACGCTGTCCAGGAAACCAGCAAGGCCGATAACACAGGCTATGGTACGGTCGCAGTTCAGCCCGGCCCCGATGCGAACGAGCCTAACAACAACGCCACGCACGCCACACCCGTCGGCTTCGTCAGTGGCGCATTCACCCAAGACAAGCTGACCATTCAGAACGACGACCAAGACTGGTTCGCCGTCCACTTATCCTCCACCGCCGGCGCCGCCGCGGCCGCCCAATTGACCTTCGCCGCCTCCGAAGGCGCGCTTGGTTTGTCGGTCCGCGACACATTGGGCCAGGAGCTCAGGGCCGGCGCCGCCGCGAACGGCGAGGCCAATGTCAGCCTTGCGGGGCTGACGGCCGGCGATTACTTCCTCGTGGTGAAGGCCGTTTCGTCGGATGATTTCAGCAGCAGCTACACGATTGCGATTGATCTCGGCTCTGGCGTGGGACCGGCCCGGTCGCAGACCGCTGCGGCGCTGACGCCTCTGTCCGGTCCGACCCGGACCGCTGCCCTGGAGCCGGCTTCGGTGAGTCCCTCGCGAGCCGGCATAGCTGACAACCAGATTCCTGGGATCGGATCATACCCAGTGCAATTAAGTCAGACGCCGCTGTCGCCCAGCCGGCAGGCGGCGCTTAGCCTGACGTCGAACGCGTTCGGCCAGGTCGCGTCGTTTGCAGCGGGTGAGGGCCTGCTCAACGGCGGTTTCTCCACCGACGACCCACAGAGTCCGGGCTTCGGATGGCAACTTTCTGGCGCGGCGTCAGTGCTCAACGGCGTGGCCGTCCTGCATGAAGGCGACAGCCTCGTGAGCCGCTTCAAGCAGGCGTTCACCCTTCCGGAGCTGGCCACTTTGCTCCAGTTCACCGTCAAGTCGGCGACCCTCTCCGGGAACGATGCCAACCCTCCAGACGCTTTCGAGGTTGCCCTGGTGGCGACCCCCACCGGCGAGTCACTCGCCGGCGCTATCCAGCAGTTAACCGCGACTGATGCCGTGCTGAACCTGCAAGCCAACAAACGGATCTACTACAGTGACACCGTTTCCGTGCGAGACGCGCCGGCTTCAGGTGGAACGCTTAACGATGCGACCGCCCTGACGGTCACGGTCGATCTCAGACGCATTCAGGCAGGCTCCCAGGTAACTCTCTTTTTTGACCTGATCGGCTTCGGCGCGGCCACCAGCTCGGTGACAATCGACGACGTGCAGGTCCTCACTGGACCACCGCTGGAGTTCGGCCTTGACCCGGCCAGCGACTCCGGAATCGTCGGCGACAACATCACCAACGTCACCCCAGTCAGTCTGATCGGCACAACTGACCCAAAGCAAATGGTCCTGCTTGACCTGGACGGCGACGGCTTCGACGACGGCAGTGTGACCGCCAACGAGGCCGGCCAGTTCATGTTCACCAATGTCAGCCTGCCGGAAGGCGCCAACAGCGTTCGCCTCCAGACCACCAACGCCCTGGGCACCACTGTGGCTGAACAAGTCATCACCCTGGATCGCGCGGCCCCGAGAATCCTCGGCTACCTGATCAATCAAGGCGAAGCCCAGCGCTCGAAGGTCACCTCGCTCACGATCCAGTTCAGCGAAAGCGTGCTGGCGAGCCTGTCGGCGAGCGACTTCGTCCTGCGCAATCTGACTGCCAACTCGGAGATCCCCTCGGAAGCAATCCAGCTTGGCTATGGCGAGGCCCACACGGTTACGCTGACCTTCGCGAGCCTCACCGGTGGCTCACTGCCCGACGGCAACTACGTTGCCACACTCAAAGCCGACGGCGTGACCGATGCGGCCGGGAACCACTTGGACGCGAACGGCGATGGCAACTCGGGTGACGATCTGGCCTTTGGCTTCTTCCGCTATTACGGCGACGTGAACGGCGACCGGGATGTGGATTTCCAGGACCTGTACTATTTGCAGCAGACTTACCTGAAAGGCTCCGCCGACCCGGGCTACAATGCCTGCCTCGACTTCTACGGTGACGGCGAGGTGGACTCGGACGATTTGGTGCCTTACCGCGAACACTACATGACCGTCCTCGCGCCTCAAGCTCAACCAGGCCGGGTCGGCGATGGCGACAGTGAAGTCATTGGCAAGCGGGTTGAGAAGCGAGGCACTCCACTCATCACGGCCAACCGCACCCCTGCCCCGCCCCGTCCCGCTGCGCTGGCCCGCAGTCAGGACACGACAGGCGGGAGGACGGCTCATTTCGTCAAGACCGACTCCAGCTCTCCTCGCCGTAAGGCGTTCTCCGCTCTCGCGGGTCGGCAGAAGTCGAGCGCATCACCGCAACACTCGATCAGCGATCGTCTTGTCGATGCCATTCTCACGGACGTCGCCTCTGCAACCGCGCACGACCCTGGCGCTGGTGCCGCAGGTCGAGCATTGCAGAGCCTGGCTCCAAGCAGCGTTCAATCCGCCCAGGCGAGTTGGTCTGGTGACATCCCCGATGGGACCGTGTGGACGAACACCGAGGTCCAACGCATTGCGGGAAACGTACGCGTACCGCCGGGCGCGACCCTGACCATCCAGCCGGGGACAATCATCAAGTTCAATGCCTATAACCTGAACCTGACCGTCGAAGGGCGGTTGCTGGCCCAAGGCACTGAAACCCAGCCGATCATATTCACGGAACTGCGGGATGATTCCGCGGGCGGCGACACAAATGGCAACGGCCCTTCCTCCGGGAGCAACGGCAACTGGGGCCGCATCGAATTTACCAGCACGAGCACGGGCAACGTGCTGGATCACGTGGAGGTCCGCTACGGCGGCTTCGATGCGCCCGGCCAACTGTTCATCAATGGCGGCCAGCTTACGTTGACCCACGGGGTCAGCCGCAACTCGGCCCGCGCTGGTCTGCGCATCGTCAACAGCAACCCAACGGTCGCCAACCTCACTTTCCAGGACAACACCGGTGCGGCGATCAGCATGGATCTCGGCTCCAACCCCGCCATCACCGGCCTTACCACCACCAACAACCAGTGGAACGGCATCCTGCTCGATCCTGGAACGTTGGCGCGGGATGGCTTCTGGGATGACCCGGAGGCGGTCTATATCCCGGGCGGCGACGTGACTGTGCCTGCGGCCACCAAGCTGACCGTCGGCGCCGGCCAAGTCGTGAAGTTCGCCAGCTACAATGTGGGATTGACCGTGAACGGGACGTTGGTCGCCGACGGCACGGAAGCCCAGCCTGTCATCTTCACCGAGGCGCGCGACGATTCCGCCGGCGGCGACACCAACAACAACGGTGCGTCTTCGGGCAGCAGCGGCAACTGGAAACGGATTGAATTCACACCGACCAGCACAGGGAACCTTATGGATCATGTGGAGACCCGGTTTGGCGGATTTGATTCTCCGGGACAGGTCTTCGTGAATGACAGTGAGCTCGCGTTGACCAACAGCACCCTGAGCAATTCCCGCACCGCCGGGCTTCGTATCGTGGCCGGCAATCCGGCCGTCACCGGCAACACTTTCCGGAACAACATCGGCGCGGCCATCAGCATGGACCTGGGATCCAACCCGGCGATTGGCTCCGTCACTGCCACCGGCAACGGGATTAACGGCGTCGCGTTGGACGGCGGTTCGTTGCCCGTGAATGGCTTCTGGGATGACAGCGACATTGTGTACTGGCTCACGGGTAGCGTGACCGTGCCGGCTAACACCACCTTGATAGTGGACGCCGGCCAAGTCGTGAAATTCGGCTCCTACAATCTGTCGCTCACCATCAATGGCACGGTGACGGCCAAGGGCACAGTCACGCAACCGGTGATCTTCACCGAAGCCCGAGACGACTCCGCCGGTGGTGACACGAACAACAACGGCCCGTCCAGTGGCGTCAACGGCAACTGGGGGCGCATCGAGTTCACGGCCAGCAGCACTGACAACCTGCTGGACTATGTGGAGACGCGCTTCGGCGGTTTCGGCAGCCCCGGCCAAATCTTCGTTAACGGAGGTCCGTTGACGTTGCGGAACAGTCTGGTCCGCAACTCCTCGGCCGCCGGGCTTCGGATCGTGGCCAGCAATCCCACCGTCACCGGCAACACCTTCCAGAACAACTCGGCCGCGGCGGTCAGCATGGACTTGGCATCCAATCCGGCTATCACAGGGGTCACCGTCTCTGGCAACGGTTGGAATGGTGTGCTGTTGGATTCCGGCGAATTAGCCAAGGACGGCTTCTGGGATGATCCCGAGATCGTGTATGTGTTGAGCGGGGATGTGACCGTGCCTGCCGGCACCAGGCTGACCGTCGGCGCCGGGCAAGTGGTGAAGCTGGGGCGGTACGACACCGACCTGTTCGTCAAGGGGACTCTCATTGCGGACAGCACGGCCGCGCAGCCGATCATCTTCACCGAAGCCCGAGACGACTCAGCCGGTGGTGACACGAACAGCAACGGACTGTCCAACGGAGCCAGCAACAGTTGGGGACGTATTGAGTTCACCAATACCAGCACCGGCAACCTGCTTAACCAGGTGGAGACCCGCTTCGGCGGTTTTGGCAGCCCCGGCCAAATATTCGTTAACGGAGGTCCGTTGACGTTGCGGAATAGTGTGGCCTGCAACTCCTCGGCCGCCGGGCTTCGGATCGTGGCCAGCAATCCCACCGTCACCGGCAACACCTTCCAGAACAACGCGGTCGCGGCGGTCAGCATGGACTTGGCATCCAATCCGGCTATCACAGGCGTCACCGTCTCTGGCAACGGCTGGAACGGAGTGCGGTTGGATTCCGGCGTATTGACCATAGACGGTTCCTGGGATGATCCCGACATTGTCTATGTGTTGAGTGGCGATGTGACCGTGCCTGCCGGCACCAGGCTGACCGTCGGCGCCGGGCAAGTGGTGAAGCTGGGGCGGTACGACACCGACCTTTTCGTCAAGGGGACTCTCATTGCGGACAGCACGGCCGCGCAGCCGATCATCTTCACCGAAGCCCGAGACGACTCAGCCGGTGGTGACACGAACAGCAACGGACCGTCGAACGGAGTCAGCGGCAACTGGGGACGTATTGAGTTCACCAATACCAGCACCGGCAACCTGCTTAACCAGGTGGAGACCCGCTACGGCGGTTTTGACAGCCCCGGCCAGATATTCGTTAACGGAGGTCCATTGACGTTGCGCAATAGTGTGGCCTGCAACTCCTCGGCCGCCGGGCTTCGGATCGTGGCCAGCAATCCCACCGTCACCGGCAACACCTTCCAGAACAACTCGGCCGCGGCGGTCAGCATGGACTTGGCGTCGAATCCGACCATCACGGGCGTCACCGTCTCTGGCAACGGCTGGAACGGAGTGCGGCTGGACTCCGGCGTATTGACCACAGACGGCTTTTGGGATGATCCCGAGATCGTGTATGTGTTGAGTGGCGATGTGACGGTGCCCGCCGGCCTGAAGCTGACGGTGGGCGCCCGGCAGGTGGTGAAGCTGGGGTATTACAACACTGACCTGTTCATTGGCGGGACGCTCTTTGCCCAAGGCACGGTGGCGGAGCCGATCATCTTCACGGAAGCGCGGGACGACACTGCGGGTGGTGACACGAACAACAACGGACCGTCTAACGGGGTCAACGGCAACTGGGGCCGGATTGAATTCACGAACACCAGCAAAGACAATGTCCTCAATCACATCGAGGCCCGCTTCGGCGGTTTCGGGTCAGCCGGCCAGATCGTGGCGAACGGTGGTCCTCTCACGGTAACCAACAGCTTGATCCGCAATTCCTCAACCCACGGGATCGTGGCTGCGGCAAATGCCAAGGTCACCGTCGCCAGCAGCATCATCCGCACCAACACCGATACCGGTCTCCGCGCGGATTCGGGCGCGACCCTCACCGCACTCAACAACACGATCGACGGCAACACCCGCGGGGTGAGTGTCGATACAGCCACGGCAACGCTGGTCAACAACCTCATTACCTACAACGCCCGTTCCGGCATTCTCCGTGTCGGCATCGCCACGGTCGCGCCCACCTGTAACAACGTTTTCAACCCCTCGGCCGGCGTCAGCAACTATGACGGCCTGCCCGATCAGACCGGTTCGAACGGCAACCTCTGCGCCGATCCGAGATACTTCAACCGCGCCAACGCCCAGTATCAGCTCCGCGCCGGTTCGCCAGCCATTGACTCCGGGACCAGCGCGGGCACGCCCGCCGCCGACTTCCTGGGCAATCCGCGCTATGACGATCCGAACATCCTGAACACCGGCGCTGGATCCGCCCCGTTCGTGGACCTTGGCGCGCTCGAACGACAGGAAATATCCACCTCGGACGTGGACCTGGCGCTGGTTAGCGTGACCGGCCCAAGCGCCGGGCTCCAAGGCAACCAGATCAAAGTGGAGTGGACCGTGGAAAACCAGGGGGCCGCCACTGCGGAAGGCTCTTGGTTCGACGCGGTTTATCTCTCGGCTGACACGGTCTTCACGCCCGATGACGTGCTGGTGGGCGAGGCAAAGCATGAGGGGGGTCTGGGCGCCGGCCAGACGTATTCGACCTCGGCGGAAGTCGTGCTGCCAGGTGTCCTGCCAGGCGACTATCGCGTGATCGTCCGAGCCAATGCGCGTAATGAAATCTTCGAGGCACTGGCGCTGCTGAACAATGCCGCCGCCTCCGCCCCGGTGGCGATGGACTTGCCCGTCCTCACCTTCGGCGCCCCAACTACCGGCCACCTCAACCAGACCGGCCAAGCGCTTTTCTACAAGGTCGCCGTGCCCGGCGGAGCTGACCTCAAACTGGAGTTGGCCGGGCCCGCCAACTTCACCAACGAGCTTTACCTGAGCTTTGGCAGCCTCCCATCCCGACAGGCGTTTGAGGCGCGAGGAATCCGGCCCGGATTCGCCAGTCAGACCGTCGGCCTCTCGGGCACCCGGGCCGGACAATACTACGCGATGGTCTATGGCGCCAATCTGCCGGCGGCGGAGACCTTCACACTCACTGCCACGCTGGCGGGCTTTTCCATCCAGAGCGTCTCGCCCGCCCGCGGCAGCAATACCGGCCAGGTCACCATCGCCATCAAAGGCGCCCAGTTCAATCTGAACTCGCAACCCCGTTTGGTGGACAGCGCCAACCAGGTGCTCAACCCCAGCAGAGTCTATCTCACCGATTCAGGATTGCTCTCGGCGACATTCGATCTGACTGGCCGACCGACCGGCTTGGCGGATGTCCAGGTCGTCAATGCCGGCAACGTGACTGCCACCCTGCCAGATGCCTTCAACCTCATCACGGGCAAACCTGGCCACTTGGTCACGTCCATCAGCGCGCCCGGACGGGTCCGCCTCGGCCGCGAGTTCACGGCCTTCATCGATTACCGGAATGATGGCGACACCGATCTGGTCGCGCCCATATTCCGGGTCGTCGGGACCGGGATCACGCAACTGGATCTGACCGCCTGTACCGCCTGCGAAACCACCAGGCTCGAGTTGATGGCCGTGAACCCGCTCGGACCGGCGGGCGTCTTGCCCCCCGGCACGGCCGGTCGCATCACGGTTTATGGCCGCGCCACTGCCAATGGCGACGAAGTCCTCCGCGTTGAAGTGGCTGAATTCCCCAACACACCGATCGACTACGCCGCGTCAGAATCAGCCATGCGCCCGCCCGGATTGTCCGACGCCCAATGGGCGCCGCTGTTCAGCCAACTCAAAACCCAACTCGGCGCCACCTGGAGCAGTTACCTGCGGGCACTTTCGGAGGATGCCACACTCCTTCCGCCTTCCCCCGAGCCCATCTGCCTGCTGCGCGACATATTCGCCCTCGAAGTCGAGAAGGCCCGCGCCGCCCTGAACACCTCCGTCTCCGGCCGACTCTTTCTCCAGGATACACTCCATCCGCTGAGCGGGCCCGAGATTATGCTGGCCGGACGCGACAACGGCCTGGTCGTGACCACCCGTGCCTTGACCGATGGCACCTTCCTTTTCTATCGGGTCCAGCCCGGCACCTATGACGTGAGTGTGGACGGCTACCTGCTGACCTCCTCCTCCAGCGTCGTCGTCGGCGCCGCCGACGTGAACGGACTTGAACTGACGGCCCAACCGGCCGGTTCGATCAGTGGCGGTGTGCTGTATGCGGCCGGAGGCGCACCTCTGCTCGACGCGCAAGTGATCGCTCTGGATGCCGAGGGTCGCTCGTTCTCGGCGCGCACGGCGGCAGACGGCACGTACCGGATCGGCAACCTGCCGCCCTCCACGTACGAGGTCCGGGCGCGCGCCGATCAGTTCGTGCAGGGCCTCGTAACAGGCCTGACCGTTGGCGCCGGCCAGCAGGTTCAACACATCAACTTCCCCCTCGACCTGGCCGGTGTGCTCACGGGCACCATTCGCGATGGTAACGGGGCGGCAGTCGCCGGCGCGTCGGTCGTGGCTTACGGATCCGACGGCAGGCCCGTCGGCGACCGCGCCGTGACAAGTGCGACGGGGACATACACATTGGTCGGACTGGCTCCAGGCAGTTGGTCGGTCCAGATCACAGCTCCGAGCTTCGCGACCGGGCGACTCGCCAACGTCGTCGTGACCGCCGGCGCAACAGCCGCCGGCAATGATCTCGCCTTGGCGAAAGGCGGCTCAGTGGAGGGGATGGTACTCTCGTCGCTGGACGGCAAACCCGTCGTGGCGGCCATTGTCCTCGCGCAGTTGAACGGCACGACCATGGACGTGACTCACACGGACCCGGAAGGAGGTTTTGTCCTTACTGACCTCCAGCCCGGACATTACACGCTGATCATCACCTTGCCAGGCTTCGCCAACGCGACCGCGGCCTGCGACGTGGTCGCGGGCCAGACCACCAGGCTCATTCCGGTCCCGCTCGCTAGCGCTGGAAGCGTGAGCGGCCGGATCACACAGGCGAGCAACGCAGCGCCGCTGGCTGGCCTCCAGGTTACGGCCTGGAGCAACGGCGTAGCCGTCGAATCCGCAATTACCGACAACGATGGGAACTACACGCTCAACGAACTGGCCCATGGCAACTACCTCATCACCGTCGGGGCGGACGCCTCCGGCGCTGCGGCGAGTGCCAGTGCCCTGTTGAGCGCCACCACACCCGCTGTCACACTGAGCTTCACGGTGCCGATCATCGGCTCCATCGCCGGCCGTGTATTTGATGCCGATGCAACTACCCCGCTGGCCGGCGCCCGGGTGGCCTTGTCGAGTAACTCCACATCACTGCTCCACACGCTGAGCGACGCCAACGGCGCTTACCAGTTCTTCGTTCTCGCCTCAGGCACTTATGCCGTCCACGCCACGACCGATCAGAAAGCGTGCACGCCTCGCGCCGGGCTTACCGTAGTGGCCGGGACTCAACTCGCGGACATCAACCTGGTCGCGGGCAACGCGCTGGTCCAGGGCGCCGTCACCGCGCAGGCCGACGGGCAACCGCTCAGCAACGCCCTGGTCCATCTCACCGGCGACAGCATTGTTGGCATCGCCGAGGTCGCCGCCGACCTCCAAGGTCGGTTCGAGTACCGCGGCCCCGCTGGCGCCCGGTTCCAGCTCGTGGCCCACAGCACCGGTTTGGGCTTCGAGTTGGCAACGGCCACCCTCGCCGACGCCTCGCCGGTCACGGTGGACTTCGCCCTCAAGCCCGGCGGTGCTTTCGGCGGGGCCGTCCGCGATGCCGCCATTGGCACGCCAGTGTCGAATGCCGCCATCTTCGCCCGCAACCTGGCGGGACCCGAGGAAGGCGCGATTGCTTACTCCGACGAACAGGGCCGCTACCGCGTAGTCGGATTGCGCCCCGGCACCTACGATGTGCTGGTTTGGTCACCGGCACACCAGACGCTCATTCTGCGTGGGGTCGTCATCGGAGAAACTGAGGCTGCGCTCGACTTCGGTCTGGAGCCGCCGACGATCATCGTCAAGGGTACAGTCAAGGATCCAGCCGGTCGTCCGCTCGCCGGCGCCACTGTCCAGGCGGTTGACGCGTCCGGAAACCTGGTGGCCGCAGTTGTGTCGCTGGAAGACGGCACGTACGAAATGAGGAACTTGCCGGCCGGCACGTTCGCGCTCCAGGCCATCGTGCACGGCGGGGTTTCGGCTGAAGTCTCCGGAGTGTCAGTCGCCGCGGGACAGACTCAACAAGGCATCGACTTCACACTGGCCGTTGCCGCGCTTGTCCCACAACCTGCCGGCGAGCCGCAGAACTTGCGCCTGATCGGCGCGCAAACGTTGGCGCTCTCGGCCAAAACGTCGTTGACCGGCCTTGCCGGAAACGCGTCGGCGACTGGCGACCGCAGCATCATCGATCGCATCTTCCTTCGCATCCCGCCGTATCGTCAGGCCAATGAAGCCAAGCTGCCGGATCTCCCGGCCGGTCCCACGTGCGTCGCGGTCGTGGTGGCCCACCGTGAGGCCGCTGAAGCGGTGCGCATCCGCGAGTTGGCGTTCGAGGCGTGGCAGGAGAACTACGAGGCGGGCAAGGACGTCAAAGCCGCCGGCGCAACGATCATCGGCCTGCGGCTGGCTGAGTTCGCCGGCAATCTGGCGAAGATCTACCTCTCCTGGATGAGCGCGTACCGCGCGTTGACGCAAGCGGCGCAAACGGTCACCGGGACCGCCAAGAAACTGCTCGAAGACCGCATCTTCCCGCGCGTCAACCAACTTAACAACCTGATCTGGAACGGACGAAATCTGGCGGGGCGAGCCGGCCGGGCCATTGGGAGCGGGGCATCTGCCGTGCCCGAGGCCAGCGCCCTGTTGGACATCACGAAATTTACCCGCGAACTAATCAACAGTATCCTGGCTATCTTTTACGAAAAACAGGATCTGCCGGGCTGGGGTAAGTTCAACGCCGTGGTTGGCGGCATCCTGGATGTCTTCAGCGCGATTCGCACCGCCATGCGCCTGGGCGAAGATATCGCCACCTTCATAAAAGACCGGACCTTGCTCAATGAAAACTGCAACATCTCAAAGGACTTCTACATCAAGGCCAAAGTGGGCGCCGATCTGGCGGTGGAGAGCTACCAATGGGAACTCGATCACTGCAAAGACCGCGACCCGCATGTCAACAGCCCCGACGAAGTGCCGCTCCCTGCCTGGGCGGGCGGACCCGGCGCGGGTGGATCCTCGGCCGGCTTCCCCATCCGCAGCGCCTTCGATCCTAACGATAAGTCAGGCCCGGTCGGGTTTGGAAGCGCCCGTTTCATCCCGTCAGGAGTGATGGCCTACAAGATCGAGTTCGAGAACGATCCGAAACTCGCAACTGCGGCCGCACAGGAAGTGTCCGTAACCGACAACTTGGATGAAAACCTTGACCTCGCCACCCTGCAATTCACGGGGTTTGGCTTCGGCAGCCGCAGCTTCTCCGTGCCGGCGGGTCTCACACATTACGTAACGACCATTGATCTCCGGCCCGAAGGGATCAACCTGCTCGTGCCGGTCGTGCTCGACCTCAATGTGGCCACCCGCACGCTGACGGCCACGTTCCGCTCGCTCGATCCGCTCACACGCCAACTGCCCGACAGTTTCGATGCCGGTTTCCTGCCGATCAACGACGCCTCGCACCGCGGCGAAGGCTATTTCACCTACGAAGTGGCAACCCGGCCTGGCCTGGCCCACGGTACTGAGATCAAGAACCAAGCCTCGATCGTCTTCGACGTAAACACGCCCATCCTGACCCCCGCCACGCTGAACACCATCGACGCCCAAGCACCAGGGCTCGTCGCTCACACCGTCAACGGCGGCCTGGTCCAGCGCTCGCGCCTCGGCCGACTCGACTTCCGATTCGTTGAAGACACCGAAGCCGGCTTCGGCGCGGATGCCTTGCAGTTGGCCAACCTGACCACGAACCAGCTTGTCCCGGTCTATGGCGCCTCCTACACCTACAATGCCGCCAACCAAACCGGCACGATGCAGTTCGCCACGGTTACTGTGCCCGACGGCAATTACAGCGCGACCCTGAAGGCCGCCGGCGTGACGGATGCAGGTGGCCTGCCGCTGGCGCAAGATTATGCGTTCGACTTCTATGTTCTGGCCGGCGACGCGAATGGCGATCGCGTCACCAACGACCTCGACCTCTATCGCGTTTGGCAGAACCAACTCAAAGCCCCTGCGGCCCGCGACCCCAACGACGACCTGAACGCGGATGGCCAAGTCAACGCGAGCGATGTCGAAATGGTGAAGGTGAACTACCTGCACCAGTTGGCCGCCCCAGGGTTCGGCCTGACCCAACTCCGCGGCTCAGGCGATGGCGCCCCTGCGCTCGCGCAGCTTGACATCGCTCGCCAGTCCCAGGCAGCGGAGGAGGCCCGCGTGGCTGTATGGGGTTCTGCGTTTAGCCGCGTTCCGGGACCCGAAAATGATGCCTGGACTCCACGAATGGCGGCCTCGTTCGCGGCCGACGACTGGCCCTCAGACAGGGGAGAGTGGCGTGCCAGCTTCAACGCCGCAGTCCGTGTGCAAGCCCCGACCCGAGTGAAAGCCGGCCATAACCGAGGCTGGCTACCTTCACACTGACCCCGACAGGGACCAGCCCCGGGCAGCGAACATCAGACGACGAGCCGCGCGCTACCGGAGAATGCAGGTGACGGATTCCCGGTGCAGTGGTAGGCTGCCCGGTGAATGAGAATCGAAGAATTCGTCTGGCTGGATGCCGTGGTGGACAAGCTGGCGTTCAAGCACGGCGTCGAGACGGAGGACGTGGAAGAGGTCTTCGACAACCGGCCTCGGTTTCGATTCGTGGAAAAGGGGCGCCGTGCGGGCGAGGATGTCTACATGGCATGTGGCCAGACCGATGCCGGCCGCTACCTGACCGTGCTGTTCATTCACAAGCCGGGCTGCCAGGCGCTGGTTTTGAGCGCGCGGGACATGGCCCCGTGGGAACGAAAACGATATGAGCGAAAGTAAGTTGCCAAAGTTTGGGTCCGTGGAGAACCTGGTGGAGTTCTTTGATAGCCACGACATGGGCAAGTTCTGGGACGAAATGACCGAAGCCCAGTTCGACGTGGCCCGAAAGAGAAGAACGTTTCTGGTTGCCGTGGACGGGCTTTTGATGAAGAAGTTGTCAGAGGCGGCGAAAGCGAAGCGCACCTCGACCAACCGACTGGTCAATGCGTGGCTGAAGGAGAAGCTAGTCCGCGCGTAGAACAAGGCTGCGGCGGGAAAGGCTCCAGTTCTTTCAAACGCCAATGACTGACGCCACGACACCCGACCCGTTCAGGTAGATCTGGCTGGTGCTCGAGCGGGTTTCGTCCAGGCTGTTCGCGAACCCGACTCCCGTCCGTTCGGAGCCAAGCGGGTAAAACCGGTCTTGCCAGCCAGTGGGACCGCCTGGTTTGCCGCCCTGTAACCCTTTCCGGCCTGCCAGTCGAGAGCCTTTGCCCGGAACCAAACCGCGGGTAGACGGAAAACAGGACTTGCCAAGCCCAACAAGGCTGTCTAGGCTCGCGATTCCTTTTGGGCACGCCGTAACCCGGCGGGCGGGTAGAGCGAGTGGTTGTCCGCCGCCACGGGAGCATATTTGATTTATGGCAGTCAGAATTCGCTTGAAACGAATCGGGGGGAAGAACGACCCCGCGTTTCGCATTGTCGTGGCCGATAGCCGCAGCCCACGGGACGGCCGGTTTATCGAGGAACTGGGCACGTACCTGCCGCGCAAGCCCGGCGTGAATTTCACCCTGAACCTGGAACGGGCTAAGTATTGGCTGAGCAAGGGCGCCCAACCCAGCGAGACCACCGCCAGCTTCATCAAGAAGGCGAGCAAGGCAGCCGCCAAAACCTGAGGAAACCCGGCTTTATGCAGGCCTTTCTCGAATACGTGGTGAAAGGTTTGGTGGATTACCCGCAGGACGTGACGGTCACGCCCGTCGAGCAGAACGGCTCTATGGTCTATGAGCTGCGCCTGCACCCGGACGACGTGGGAAAAGTTATTGGCCGCAAAGGATCCACCATCAACGCGATCCGCTCCCTGCTGCTCGTGGGCAGTGCGAAGCAAGGCCTGCGCTGCAGTCTGGAGATTGTTGAAGCCCCGCCCCCACCCAAACCGTGACGGTGCGGCGGGCGCGTGACCGTGCCTGGGCACGATGGGGCGTGCCGCACGGCGGACCTCCTGAGCATGAAGATTGACGTGCTCACGCTGTTCCCGGCCATGTTTGCGGGACCGCTGGATGAGAGTATCATTCACCGGGCACGGCAAAATGGTCTGCTGGACTTGCAGGTGCACAACCTGCGAGACTATACCCATGACCGCCATCGGACCGTGGATGACCGGCCGTTCGGCGGCGGGCCCGGCATGTTGCTGAAGCCCGAACCGCTCTTTGAAGCTGTCGAGCATCTGGCGCGAGAAAAGACCCGCGTCGTCTTGCTGACGCCCGCCGGTCGCACGCTCAACCAGGCCTTGGCGCGCGAACTGGCCGCTCGCGAACACTTGCTGCTGATCTGTGCCAGCTACGAAGGGGTGGACGAGCGCGTGCGCGCCGCCCTGGTGGATGACGAAATCTCCATCGGCGACTATGTGCTGACCAATGGCAACCTGCCGGCGATGGTGCTCATCGATGCGGTCACACGCCTGTTGCCGGGCGCGCTGGGCGACGAAGCGAGCGCCCACGATGAGTCGTTCAGCCAGGGTTTGCTGGAATACCCCCAGTACACCCGACCCGCAGAGTTCCGCGGCATGAAAGTACCCGATGTGCTCCTGTCCGGCCACCACGCGGAGATCGAAAAGTGGCGTCGGGAGCAAGCCCGGCTGCGCACGGCCGAGCGGCGCCGGGACCTGTTGAAAGAACCTTTGGACGCGCCAGAACCCGCGCCCAGTAATGAAAGACATTAATTTATGAGCCAAGCATTGTTTGACAAAATCGAGTCCGAGCAATTTCGGAAAAACCCGGCCATCTTCCGCGTCGGCGATACCGTACGCGTCCACACCAAAGTCATCGAGGGTGACAAAGAGCGCATCCAGGTTTTTGCCGGGGTCGTGATCGGCCGCCGGGGACGAGGCCTGAATGAGACGTTCACGGTGCGCCGAATCAGTTACGGCGAAGGCGTCGAGCGCGTGTTCCCTGTCCACTCGCCGCGTGTGGATAAAATCGAGGTCGAACGCCAGGGGTCAGTGCGCCGCGCCAAGCTGACTTACTTGCGGAAACGCATCGGCAAGGGCGCAACCATGGTGAAGGAGAAGGAAACGCACGCGGCACAAGCAGCGCCAACGCACGCCCCATAGGCCCGCTGTCGCGCACGCCCTGGTGAGCGAGGCCTGGGCCTCGCTCCTTTTTGGCCGCCGAAGATTTGGGTTGGCTCGCCCTGCCCTTCCCGCTAATGCTCTGGGCAGTTCACCAACTCATCCGCGAGGACCTGGCGCACAATGCGCACCGAAGCGGCCATGAACCGGTTTGCCTTTGAACGGGCCTTGCTTGCCCAAGGTGCGCGTGCCATCGCGGGACTGGATGAGGTGGGCCGTGGCCCCCTCGCTGGCCCGGTCGTGGCCGCGGCCATCGTGCTTCCGACGGCCTGGATTCAGGGCGGGATGCCAGTTGAACTGGAAGGCCTGAACGATTCGAAGCAGCTCACCGCGTCGCAGCGCCGGCGATTCTTCAATTGCCTGACGGGAAACGCCCAAGTCCGCCTCGGCATCGCCCAAGTCGAGCCGGCCGTCATCGACGCCATCAACATACTCCAGGCCACGCACCAGGCGATGCGCCTGGCTCTGGAGCAGCTTCACCCGGCGCCCGATCATCTGTTGGTTGACGGCTGGGAGGTAAAGTCGCTGACCATCCCCCAGACGGCCCTGGTCAAAGGCGACTGCCGGAGCTTCTCCATCGCGGCCGCCAGCGTGGTGGCCAAAGTGACCCGCGACCGTTTGATGGAGGATTACGACCGGATTTATCCGGGTTACGGCTTTGCCCAACATAAAGGGTATGGCACACCTCGCCATTTGGCGGCCCTGGCTCAACGCGGGCCCTGCCTCATCCACCGGCGTAGCTTCGCCCCGTTGAAGGCTGCACAGTTGGAGTTGCTGTGATCCCATGCGCATGACTCTCTGGGAGCGCGCCAGAACCTGGCTGGGACGCAAAAGACAGCCCGAACATTTGCGGCGCGGCAAGCTCGGCGAGCAGTTGGCGAAAAGACACTTGCGCGGCTTGGGCCTGAAGTTTCTCACCGCCAACTTCCGCTCCCCTCGCGGAGAGATCGACCTGGTCTTCCGCGATGGCGATTGCCTGGTGTTTGTGGAGGTGAAAACGCGTTCATCCGAAAAATGGATCCGCCCGGCCGCAGCCGTCAACCAACGAAAAAGACGCCTGCTCTCGCGAACGGCGTTCGACTATCTCAGGCGCTTGAAGGACCGGCAGGTCCGGATCCGCTTCGATGTCGTGGAAGTCTTGCTTCCCGAAGGCGCAAAACCCGAAGTCCGCCATCTGCCCAACACCTTTTCCTTGTCGCCCCCGTATCGTCACGGCTGATTATGCCTGAGCTGACGCATGCCAGCCAGCAGTTGCGGGCCGGCGGGCCGGAAGGCGGCACGCTGCTGAAATCCGTTGACGCTTGCGAGAGGCATTTGTAGATTACGCGCCTTAGGGTTCCAGAGTAGCTCAATGGTAGAGCAGCCGGCTGTTAACCGGCGGGTTACAGGTTCGAGTCCTGTCTCTGGAGCCAGTTTTCCTAAGGAAAACGATGGCTCTGAGACTTCGCGCACAGTTTGCGCACAGAATCCCGAAGGTTCCGAACCCAAGATGAGATTTCCGCACAAGGTCCGGTATCGGAAGGGGGAAGCCGTGATCTACGGCCGTTCCAAGGCGTATCCGCGCTACCGAGTCGCCTACCGTGTGGCCGGCCAGCGGAAAGTTGAGAGCTTCCGAACCTTCAGCGAGGCCCTGGCCGTGGCCAATGAGAAGGCCAGGGAGCTGAACGCAGGGAACCAGCGGAGCCTATTATCGGCCCGTGAGATCAGCGAGGTTCTCAGCGCAAAGGTGGAGCTGTCCGAATACAGGCGAGAGACTGGCCAGGATGCCAGCTTCCTGGGGAGTGTCACGAGCTTCTTGCACGCCATGCGCCGGTTACAAGGGACACCGTTGTCCGAGATCATCGACGCCTACCAGCATTCCATCCGCATGGTTCACAAGAAGCCGCTGGCTGACGCCGTGGACGAGTTCAACGCTGCCCGGCAAGCCAAGACCGTGGCGGAATCCGGCAAGAGACCGGCGCTGCACCCGACTTACGTGAAGGATACGACCCGCTGGCTGCGCGAGTTCTCCAGGATGCTGCCCAGCCACCACGTCAACGAACTGGAGCGCGCCCACGTTGACCTTTACCTGGGATCGTTCGACAAGCTGTCGGCCAAGTCCCGGAACGACCGCAGGAACACATTGAAAATGTTCTTCCGCTGGTGCAGCAGGAAAGACTATTTGGCCACCGACCATCGACTACTGGATGCCGAGGGATTGAGGACCGAGCCATCCGACAGCGAGGCTCCCGACTTTTACAGGCCGAACGAGCTGCGCGCCCTGCTGGAGAACCCGCCGGCATCAATACGGCCCGTCATCGCCCTTCAAGCCCTGGCCGGACTGAGGCTGCAAGAGGCGCTGAGGCTCGACTGGGCCGACGTGTTCGGGATTGCGGGAAACATCGAAGTCTCTTCGGCCAAGAGCAAGACGCGAGCCCGCCGGCTGGTGGAGATCTGCCCATCCCTGGAACAGTGGCTCCAGCCGTACCGCGGCCTGGAGGGCAAAGTGGCCGGCCAGTGGCAGACGCTCAACGGCTACATGCAGGCGTTCATCGCGCTGCGGAAGAGCCTGAAGATACCGAGCCGAAAGAACGGTCTGCGGCATGGCTTCTGTAGCTACCACTTCGCCCTTCACCAAAACGAGAACCTGACCGCCGCGATGGCCGGGAACACGCCCGCGATGGTTCACCAGTGCTACAAAGGGCTGGCCACGAAATCCGAGGCGCTGGCGTGGTTCGCCACGTCGCCAGCCAAGGCTGACAACATCGTGCCGCTAAGAGGGGCCAGTGCTGAAACCCACTGAGTCTCAGGACGGAGCCGAAACCATGCCCACGACCAAGCCCAAGCTCCAGCCTGCCGCAGAAGCGCCTGCCGCTGAGGCAGCGAATGGCATTCCGATGCCCACCAGTACGGCAGACACGCGCCGCCTGGTGGCGCGACTGCATGTGGACATGGTGGTGCAAGAGCTTAAACGCGAGTGCGAGTTTCGGAAAGAGCAAGCACGCACAGACTACTCTGCCGCGTTCCGCAACTACAGCTTCGCCCTGTGGCGCTGGGCTTGTTGGCGTTCGACGCCGCCCGATGTGATTGACAAGTTGAACGGACTGAATCCCGCGCGCTTTGACCTGCCGGACACGCCCGAAAGCTGGGCAAGTGTCTCTTTTGCTCAACATGACTACATGCTCGCGAGCGCTTTTTATCTTAGGCCTAAAGGCGAGACACGGCTTCCGGGCTGATCACTGGCGTTTCTTCGCCTGCTTGGCAGGGCATGCGCGTGTGCTTACGGCGATGACGGAACTTGGCGGCATCTTGAACCGGCTGGAACAATTGGTGGCTGAGATTACGCCAGGGCTGAGTCCAAAGCAGGTTTCCGCCAAAGCCCTCGCCTTTGTCAATGGCTGGATCGCGCTGACAGCCGAAGAAAGGCGCGCCCTCATTGAGTCCATCTTGATCGGCACCGAGGAGATTAGCCATGAACTCCAAGACCGATAGCCGGGGTTTGGTAGGCGCTTCCCGCTATCGGTGGCGCCGGATACCCCCTGGGTGAGTCAGGCGGTTGCTGGCGTGCCGGGCACAGCGAGAGCTACCGGCTCAAGCAGCGGATTAGCCGGCGCCGAATTGACCTGGAGGACCTGGAGCTGCGACACGTCACCGCTCACCACCAAGCCAGTCGGCTCCTTTCGGTCCCAGCCGTAGATCTTGGCAGCCGTGGCCGTCAACTCGGAAATCAAGCCAGCACCTCCCTGGCCGCGGCCCAGTAGGTCCACCAATTGCTTTGGCGGGTACTTAGACAGCACGTCCATTTCCCGCTCGATTTCCTCGCTGAGCCGCTCGCGGATAGCCTTAGATCGGGTGGAAAGCCAGTTTGTTGCAGCCGCTTCGCATTTGTTGTTGCGGCGTTTACTCCAATATCGGCAGGCACGGGTGCGGAGGTTCACTTCTGTTGCGCCTGTTGCGGCAGCAATTTCAGGATAAGGCTTACCCTCCAGATAGAGTCTTTCGGCGAGTAGCCAATCAATGGGCGAAAGTGACACAATGGCCATGCTGGAAGAATAGCACAACGGAAGGGATGGGCGCAACGGCGAAGGTAGTGGTTCGTGGGTCCGGTGAACCCCGATGTTTACTACTCAGGGACAGAGGCAACTCAGCTCTAACTGCCGGCGATCCGCGCCCAACTAGTTCTTTGCGCTGACGAATACGATCGAGCTCGAAAGTCGTTTTGTCGCGTCAGCTAGCGTTATTTTCTCTTCGCCCTCCCTGTAGGGCAATTTCACCTCCGGGATCGAGTCAAATAACGGCACTACCAAAGTACCCTTCACCGCGAAGTTGATGCCTTGCGGAGCCTGCCCCGTTGTTGATAGGCCGTAGAAGTCGCTCAGCTTGTGAGAAGCGACTCCGACCCAGCGTCCGTAGGTGTCCAAAATCGGACCACCCGAATTTCCGGGGTTTATCGGCACCGTAACCTGGAGATGCCTCGGGTCGCCCTTCAACCCTCTCAAAGACGCCACCACTCCACTACCTGCGACAGGGGTCTGGTTCTCCAGAATGCCTTCCATCGGATACCCCAGGCAGAAGACCGTCTCGCCCGTGCTGACTGAGTTCGGCGGGGCTGTGGGAATTGGTTTCGCGTCCAATTGGTCCGCCTTTAATAAACACAGATCATTCCCGGCATCGGCAGCTACAACCTTGGCCTTGTGCTTTGCACCTGTAACGTCGCGAACTTCTACCTTCTCTGACTGGCCAATCACGTGCTGGCATGTGAGGACATAGCCACCTTCTGCCACAACAAAGCCGGTTCCTGTGGAGGTCGTGCCTTGGGGAGGCGAGACTCGACCTGGCCCGCCACCTAAAGCGACGGGCCTGCCAGTCTGCACTCGCATGTCAAACATGATGACCTGCTTGTCAAAAAGCATCGGCTGAATCACTTTTTCCTGAACGTAATAAACACCCTCTACTTGTTCAGATGTCCGACCTCGCAATTCCAGTTCTTTGCCGTCCCGAAGGATCTTGAGCGCCACCTGCTTTCCAAAACCCACACGGGACAACTGCTCACGAAAAACTGCCCGCCAAGCGTTGGCGGGCTCTTTGCTACCTGTCACTTCAGGGAGAGACATACCATTGATAGCGATTATTTTATCCCCTGTCATTAACCCGATTGCGGATGCAGGGCTATTGGGAGTCACAAAACTGACTACACCGACTGAAGCAGAGTCAAGAGTGAGTTTCCCGTCCGCCTCCTTGTAACCCAGCAGGAAACCCAGCCGTGGACTTTCGAGGGTAACAGGAGTCGCTCGAATTGTTGACGTTGCCCCCACATTCCCGGAAAAAGCGACCACGCATGGCGCAATTCCTAAGAAGCGCCCATCGCCTTCAATCCTGGCTCCAGGAGGGTCAGAAACCACTATAAACGTCACTTTGCGTTGGCCGGTCGTGTCTCCCGACTCAGCTCGCCGCAGTAGTTCGCGGTCAATCTCGGCCACTTCTTTCTTCTTCCCGTCGATCTCAATCGCCTGAATCGCGCCCGCGAGCCCGGACCCCCAGTACCATGCTGGAATCGCGGCAGCTACTTCTTGCCTCTTTAGCTGAAGCTGGGGAGTCGAGTAGCTGGCGTACTTTTTCTGGAGTTTTTGGGCACCGCTTTCCCGCCTCGCCGCCTCTTGTACAGGCGTGGTCCCACATCCCACGAGAATCATGCCTGCTAAGGCAATGGTGAAAGGAGCGGCAGAGAGGAGTTTAATGGCCGGTACAGCATAGGTCAGAAAGACTTGCATTTGTGCCCTCATGTAACTCCGCGGAGTGGCAATTCGGCGCACAAGGCCAAGCACAAACCCCAGATGAAATCCCACGCGCATAAACGGCCTTTCCCGGAACAACTTTCCCGAACCTGGCTTCGATCATGCACGTCTGGGCAGGAAAAGCAATGCGAAACTCTTCGTGTCCGTTTCGCTCACAATCGCCCCAGGCCGCGTTTTCCGGTGATGTCCGCAGTGCCCCCGCCGTTCCGCCTTGCTTTTTAGCATCCTGCCGTGGTAGGAGTCCAGCCAACACGAGCCGCTGACGGAGGTTTAGCCGACGACCCGCGTGCAGAGATCCGGTTTGGACCGGACTGACGAGCAACCATCAACCGTTGGAACCATGAAGACAGAATTCTCGAAACTCGTCCGATTCCTTTCCTTGCTGTGCCTGGCTGTTTGGGCGGCAGGGCCACGGGCCACGGCCCAGACGGCAGCGGAACTCGACATTCAAATGTATGCGGGGTTGACCATCACGGGCGCGGTCGGCACCGTGTACTCGGTCGAATACGTCACGGACCTTGCCCAAACGAACAACGCGAGCGCCTGGCGCAGTCTGGAGTTTCTGCAACTGCCTGCCACGAATTATCTGTGGTTTGATGCGACGGCCCCCGCCACGGGCCGGCGGTTTTACCGGGCGGTGGTGTTTGCGGCGCCCACGAACCTGGTGTTCATCCCGCCGGGCACGTTCCGGATGGGCAGCCCGACGAACGAAGTGGACCGGAACGACGATGAGGGACCGCAGACGGCGGTGACGATCAGCCGGGGTTTTTGGATGGGGAAGTATGAGGTGACGCAGGGCGAATACCTCGCGGTGATGGGCAACAATCCGAGCTTGTGCAATGGGGATCGAACAGATGAGGGATTGGCGAACTACGGCACCGACCTGAGCCGTCCGGTGGAGACGGTGACTTGGGATGATGCCACGAATTACTGTGCGACCCTCACGCAGCGGGAGCGGTCGGTGGGGCGGATTCCCACTAACTGCATTTATCGGCTGCCGACGGAGGCGGAATGGGAGTATGCGTGCCGGGCGTGGACGTCGACGCGGTTCAGTTATGGGGATGACCTCAGCTATACGAACCTGCCCAACTACGCGTGGTATGGGGACAACAGCGGCGGAACCACGCATCCGGTGGGGCAGAAGTTACCGAACCCTTGGGGCCTGTATGACATGCATGGGAATGTCATGGAGTGGTGCCAGGACTGGTGGTCGGCTAGTCTGCCTGGCGGGATTGCCCTCGACCCCCAGGGGCCTGCTACGGGCTCGATCCCCGTGTTCCGCGGCGGCTTCTGGGGCCTCGGCGGCTGGTGGTGCCGGTCAGCGCGCCGCCACTACTACTACGACGGCACCCCGGGCTTCACCATCCGCCACATCGGTTTCCGGGTTCTGCTCGCCCCAGGTCAGCCATGCTGCGAGTCGAGTGGGCAGCGTACCCTAATCGATTGCGAGTCGAGTGGGCAGCGCATCCTAATCGATTTCGAGAACATCCCACCCACCTACACGCCTGTGGATAGCTTTGGCGTGCTGATTCCTTGCGTTACCCTTAGCAGCGGCAATCAATGGATTGCAGATGAGGTCGACAACTCAGCTTTCGAGAACATTAAGGGTCGTGCGATTAGTGCCTCTCCTGATCTTTCTGCGTCGCTGTCGATCAAGTTTAGCGCCCTAGCGCAGGACGTCACGATGGATTTCGGAAGTGGTATGAAGGGACACCCTCTGACCATCGCCGTCAACGGTTACCGCACCAACCAGGTGGTTTTCACCGACAGCTTCGTCACCCATCCAGTGCCGGGCGGTGCCGACGAAGTGCGGGCGCAGACTTCCGGGATCGTCGACAGGTTGGTAGTGGCGCGAACTGTTGGCGACACAGGGTTGGTTTTGGACAATCTTTCGTTTGTCACGGTGGGTGAGCCTTGACGAGTGATTAGCGCAACGACCGCTATCCGGTCATCAGGCGTGCCACCTTCGGTTTCGGTTTTCGGGTCCTGCTCGCCCCTGGTCAGCCGTGAGCTGGGCGGTAGCCGGAGCTGTCGGAGCAGGCGGGGCGATCGGCATGTCGGGAAAGCCGCTCGCAGCATTTGTCCTGCGCTTTCCCCGTGCTCGAACGCATTTGACTTGAGACGCGAAGTGAACCTTTGCCGTCCCCCCGTGGTAGAAGTCCAGCTCGATACGAGCCGCTGACTCGCTTCATCAGCCGACGACCCGCGTGCAGAGATCCGGTTTGGAGTGGACCGACCGGCACCAACTGAACCTTGGCTATATGAAGAGGCGATCCTCGAAACTGGTTCGATTGTCTTTGGCGGTGGGCATGGCCGTGTGGGTGGTAGCGTCACGGGCGGCTGACCAGACGCCGGCGGGGCTGAGCATCAGGGACACGGTCGGCAGCGTGTACTCGATTCAATACGTCACGAACCGTACCCAGAGGAGCAAGGCGAGCGCTTGGCGTTGCCTGGAGTTCGTGCAATTGCCGGCCAGTCCCTACCTGTGGACCGACAAGTCCGCTCCGGCGACGGGGAAGCGGTTCTACCGGGCGGTGCTGTTTGCAGCACCAACGAACTTGGTGTTCATCCCGCCGGGCACGTTCCGGACAAACCCTTGGGGCCTGTATGACATGCATGGGAATGTCCTGCAGTGGTGTCAGGACTGGTTCGACACCTATCCCGGCGGGACTGCGATGGACCCCCAGGGGCCCCCCCAGGGGCCTGCTTCGGGCTC
>Ga0315274_10000821_pt1 | contig 48335 bp, 34 predicted proteins | sample YL17G02_20_MG_FD_203700 | JGI IMG/M metagenome (GOLD analysis project Ga0315274, IMG submission 203700) | Sediment microbial communities from Yellowstone Lake, YNP, Wyoming, USA - YL17G02_20 | ecosystem: Environmental > Aquatic > Freshwater > Lake > Sediment | place: USA: Wyoming | collected... | reverse complement strand
CCTGCCAGTAAGAAACCTGTTTACATCCCGCCCGCTGATCATCCTTGGAGAAGAAAGTTTAATTTTGCCGCCAAGGTATGACATTTCTAAATCCTTGGAAGTATGACATTTCTATTTCCCGTTGACAATGTTTCCTACAATCTTGACCAATTTTACTTGCTTGATTATAATATAAGAACTTAATAGTTAAATTAGCAAAATCTTCGTGTAGAGCGGGGATTGTTTGCTTTAAAAACATGCTTTACGAACTTCCTAAATTAGAAAAATCAAATTTCTCTTTCTCTGAACTGGGCAAAAAAATTAGCTTAAAAGCAAAGCCAAAAAATCTTTATGCCGTGGTTTTAACCTTAGGGTTTTTTCTGGCTGTTTTTTCCGGCTTTGTTGGCGGCGCCTTGACTGTGGGTTATCTTTTTTCGGGCAAGGAAATTCGTTTGCCCGGATTCACCCTGCGCCTGCCTCAATCAGCTGACAGGAACGGAAATCTTCCGACTACCCTCGGAGAAAATAACTTACCTCGAGACTCCCAGATTACTTCTCAAGAGGACGCGGTCATTAATGCCGTGAAAAAAGCCTCTCCTTCGGTGGTGAGTATCATTATTTCTAAAGATTTGCCCGTGATGGAAACCTATTATTACGATCCTTTTGAAGGGTTTTTTGGCAATGATTTGAACTTAAGAGTACCGGGAGTCAGGCAAAAGGGCACGGAAAAACAAGAAATCGGCGGCGGAACGGGTTTTATTATTTCCGAAGATGGCTTAATTTTGACAAACAAGCATGTTGTTTTGGACGCCGAGGCGGAATATACGGTTTTAACGAATGAAGGCGATAAATTTACCGCCAAGGTTTTGGCCAAAGATCCGGTCCAAGATATCGCGGTGCTAAAGATTGAAGCAGGAAAAAAATTGCCGGTAGTGGCTTTGGGAGATTCTGATGGACTAGAAATTGGCCAGAGCGTTATTGCTATCGGCAATGTTCTGGGCGAATTCAGAAATTCTGTTTCCGTGGGCATTGTTTCAGGACTGGGAAGAAGCATTACCGCTTCTGGCGACAGCGGTTTTTCCGAAGCTCTGGACGACATTATTCAGACTGATGCCGCTATTAATAAAGGCAATTCCGGCGGGCCGCTTCTGAATCTGAAAGGGGAGGTGATTGGCATTAACACGGCGGTGGAATTAAGCGCTCAGAGCGTTGGTTTTGCCATTCCCATCAACAAAGCAAAAAAAGACATTGTCCAAGTAAGGGAATCCGGCAAGATTTCTTATCCTTTTCTCGGCATCTATTATACCCTCATCACCCCAGCCCTAAAGAAAGATTTTAATCTTCAGGTTGATTATGGCGCTTGGATTGGCCATGACCAGACAGGCAGAGAGACGGCAGAAGCGGTTTTTACTGATTCAGCCGCGGAAAAAGCCGGGCTGAAAAAGGATGACATTATTTTGGAGTTTGGCGGAGAAAAGGTAAATTTGGAAAGTCCTTTAGTCAGATTACTCGCTAAGTATAATCCGGGAGATAGCGTTTCCTTGAAAGTTTTACGCGGAACTGAAGAAAAAATTTTGAGCATCACCTTGGGAGAAAGAAGCGAATAAGGTTTTCTGAAATGAAAAAGGCCGTCACAGAGGGTGAAGGCCTTTACGTTTGCCTTAGCGGCAAACCTCAAAGTGCGATGTGGGGGGCCAACGTCCCGGCAGACGTCAGCCCCCGAAGAGCAGGAGAGGGAAGGGAAAAGGTGCGATGTGGGGGGCCAACGTCTCGGCTAGCGTCGGCCCCCGATGGCACATACAAGGAGGAAAAGAAGACACTCCTATTTTTAAGGTTACGGGTTTTTTCTTTTTTGTCAAGAGCAAAAAGAAAAAAAGTTGTTTTTCCCTGCTTTTTGTGATAGAAATAAGGCAGTTAAACCAAATAAACCATCCTTCGATAGGCCAGAGGACGTTTCGACTCATCAAGGTTTTAAAGTACCTGCACTGAGCGAATCCGAAGCTAAGCGAGGATGAGTCGAAGTGTGAACGGAGGAAATTTTACTTTTAAAGCGCAAGCCGCCTTAAAAAAGGCGCAATTACTCGCGGAAAAAAGAGGACAGCAACAAATTGATGTCCTTCATTTGCTTTATGCCTTGCTTTCCCAGGAAGAAAGCATTGTTTTGGCCCTTTTGGGAAGGATAGGAGTTGATGTTGATGATTTAAAGGAAAAGGCCAAGAAAGAAATCAACAACATTCCTGCCATCTATGCGCCGCAGGCCATCGGCAATTTTTACTTGACTCAAGAAATGGCCAAGGTTTTGGAATGGGCTCAGCGCGAAGCCATGGATATGGGCGATGATTTTGTTTCGGTTGAACATCTTTTTCTTGGTCTTTTAGGAGCGCAGGTGAAAACGAAAGAAATTCTGGAAAACGCTAAACCTCTTGCCTTAAACGGCGAGAAGCTAAAGCTTGATTATGAAACCGCCATGAAGATTTTTAAGGATTTACGCGGCGGCAAAAGGATTACTGACCCGACTCCAGAAACAAAATATCAGGTTATTCGCAAATACGCCATCAATCTGACGCAAATGGCGCGGCGGGGCAAGCTTGATCCGGTCGTTGGCCGGGAAGCGGAAATCAGAAGATTGATGCAAGTTCTTTCCCGCCGAAGAAAAAACAATCCGGTTCTCCTTGGCAGCGCGGGCGTAGGCAAAACCGCCATTGTTGAAGGTCTGGCGCAGAGAATTATCAGGGTAGATGTGCCCGAGAGCTTGCAGAACAAAGAAATTATTTCTCTTGATTTAGGATCTTTAATTGCGGGTACAAGATACCGCGGAGAATTTGAAAGCCGGATTAAGGCAATGATTAAGGAAATCAAAGTCGCCGGCGGAAAATACATTTTATTCATTGATGAGCTTCATACTTTGGTGGGCGCGGGTGCGGCCGAAGGCGCGATTGATGCTTCTAATCTTTTAAAACCTGCTTTAGCGAGAGGTGAATTAAAGGCGATTGGCGCTACCACTTTACAGGAATATCAAAAATATATTGAAAAAGATCCAGCTTTGGAACGGAGGTTTCAGCCTATTTTTGTCTCTGAACCTTCGATCGAAGAAACGATCGCCATCCTAAAAGGATTAAGAGAAAAATATGAACTTCATCACGGCATCAAAATTACTGATCAGGCGCTGGTGGCGGCAGCCGAGCTGGCCGCCAGGTATATTACCGATCGCTTTATGCCGGACAAGGCAGTAGATTTGATGGACGAAGCCGCTTCTGGTTTACGCCTGGAAATGGAATCGGAGCCAAAAGAGCTTGAGGATTTAACGAGCCAGATTCAAAGGCTAAGCATTGAGAAAGAGGCGATTAAGGCGAAAAAGGGCAGCAAGGAAAAATTAATGAAGATTTCGCGGCAATTATCCGAATTGAAAGAAAAACAAAAAGAATTGGCCATGAGATGGAAAACAGAGAAAGAGCTGATTCAGAAAATTAAAGGCCTAAAGAAAGAAGTGGAAGAACTAAGTTTCGAGGGGGAAAGATCCCAGCGCGAATCTGATTTGGAAAAAGCGGCAAAAATTAAGTATGGAAAGATTCCTGAAGCCTTAGAGCAGATTAAGAAAACGGAAAAGAAACTGAACCAAGTTCAAAACGACCACCCGGTGCTTAAAGAAGAAGTGGGGCCGGAAGATATGGCTCAAGTTGTTTCCCGCTGGACCGGTATTCCGGCGATGAGATTGATGGAGGTTGAGGCGAAAAAGCTGGAAAAGATAGAACAAAGCTTGAGAAAAAGAATCATTGGTCAAGAAGAGGCGATTGTTGCTATCGCCAGCGCTATTAGGCGCAGCCGCGTCGGCATTGCCGAGGAAAACAGGCCGCTCGGCTCTTTTATGTTTTTGGGGCCGACTGGCGTGGGTAAAACCGAGACGGCCAAAGCTCTGGCCGAGTTCCTTTTTAACGACCAAAACGCCTTGATTAGAGTGGATATGTCAGAATATATGGAAAAGCATACGGTTTCCAAAATGATTGGTTCCCCGCCCGGCTATATCGGCTACGAGGAAGGCGGCCAGCTGACGGAAAAAATCAGAAGAAGACCCTATTCCGTGATTCTTTTCGACGAAATTGAAAAAGCCCACCCTGAAGTTTTCAACATTCTTCTTCAAATTCTAGAAGACGGGAGATTGACTGATGCCAAAGGCAGGACTGCTTCTTTTAAAAATGCGATTGTGGTTATGACTTCTAACGTCGGCTCTGAATACATTGGCAAAATTGCCGAGATTGGCTTTAAAGGCGGAGATGAAAAACAAGAGACTGACCTCAAGGATAAGGTCAGAGAGGCTTTGCGCGAGAAATTTCGGCCGGAATTTTTGAATAGAATTGACGAGATTATTATCTTTGATTATTTAGGTAAGAAAGAAATTAGAGAGATCGTGGAATTGGAAATTTACAAAGTGGCGGTAAGATTAGACAAAAAAAACATTGGGATAAAATTTGACGATGAAGCCAAAGATCTTTTGGCGGAGAAAGGTTTTGATCTTTCCCTCGGCGCCCGGCCCTTAAGAAGAGTGATACAGAAAATGGTGCTTGATCCTTTGGCTCTTTTGATGGTCAAAGGAGAAATTGAGGAAGGGGATAAAGTTTCAGTCAAGGCCTCAAGGGCTAAAATCGTTATTAAAAAAGCTGCCAAATAAACCATTTTATGCTTAAACGTCTGCTTAAATTCCTCCTTTTTTTATTCATTGGCCTTTTTGGAGGCATGCTTTGGCAGACAATCTGTCTCCCCTATTTCGCGGAAAATCCGCGCTTCAGTAAGCTTTGGTTTGTCGAAGACTATACGAAAAGGCAAGTCACCCTTTATCCCCGGCAGGAAATTACGATTAAAGAAAACGAAGCCATTACGAGCGCCATTGAAAAAGTGGAAAAGTCAGTTGTTCCTCTTGAAGCCAAGACAGCAGACGGAAAAATTCTTCAAGGAGCGGGCCTGATTCTTACGTCTGATGGTTTAATTGTTACTTTGGCTGATCTGGCGCCAAAAGGAGCAGCAGTTTCTGTCTGGCTGGAAGGGAAAAAAGTTTTGGCCGAGATAAAGAAAAGAGACCTCAAGGAGAATCTTGTTCTTCTTAAAGTTGAAGGGAATAATCTTGCGACTGGCGCTTTCGCTGATTTGGAGAAAATAAAAAAAGGAGAGAGAGTTTTTCTGGTTGGCGCGATTTTTTCCACAGCCAAGCCAGAGAGAGCGGCCGACGAAGGAATCATCAGATATTTTAATGAGAATTTTATCAATACCAATCTTTCAGAAAAAGAGAATTTTCGAGGCAGTACGCTTTTTGATATAGATGCTAATGTTCTCGGCCTTAATATGCTGGGTTTTGACAATGAATTAATGACTATTCCTATTACTAAAATCCAAAACTTCGCCTTTTCGCAGTAGAGTAGAGAAAACAGAAGAACAGGGAGAAAAGTAAAAGATAAAAACTAAGAAAGCCCTGTCCGCTATTAAGCGGGCAGGGGTTTCTTTCTAATAATTACGCTTCGCCAATTGTCTTTACTTTCTAACGAAGATGTGATATAATATGTTTAGTTTGGATTGGATTCCGGCGCTTAGGCGCCAAAGGAGGTCGGCATGGAAGCGGTAGTGGCTTTGTGGGCGTGCGTGTTCCTTTTCTATTTCTTCTTTGGCTTTTTTTCGGCGGGGTTTTTTGTGGCTCGCCTGCACCAGGAAAAGGAACCTGACAGGCGCGCATTGTTTCTGCTGGTCTTGTTGTTTTGGCCGGCAGCGTTGATCGTCTTCGGCCTTTTTGCCTTAGGCCGATTTGCCGCAAGCGAGGGCAAAAAGCTTGCGAAGAAGTGGTAGGTCATCGAGGTCCCCCTTGCTCACAAGGGGGACTTTTATTTTTATCTGTAAGCTGCTCAATGATGTTTAATCTGCGATATTAAACAGTTTTCCACAGGTTATCCACAGTTTTGAGTGTTTAATATCGTAAGTTAAACAGATTAGATATATGATTAAGTAAGTATTAAATAAAAAACATGTTTAATCCTCAGAGAATCTTTGAGGAAGGTCAGCCTGTTCATATTATTTCTCGCGCCGTTGATGGAAAAAAGATTTTTGCAGACAGAGATGACTGCTGCAGATTTATTTTCCAGATTTATGCTGCCAATACGGGAAGTCCCGCTTATAATTTACGCCGCAAGGACATTAACAAGGCGGCGATGGATCTCTTAAGAGGCCATGAGATTCCATCAGATCTTTTAATTAAAGGACAAGCTCCCCTTGTGCACATTCTCGATTTTGCTTTGGTGGTAAATCATTACCACCTTTATGTTTTAGCGAACAGCCAGAATGGCATTCCCATCTTTATGCGAAAACTAAATATTGGTTTTGCTAAACATTTTAATTTGAAAAATAAAAGAAGAGGAACCTTATTTGAGAGTCGATATAAATGCGTCTTAATCGAAACCGATTTTCAATCGGATGCCGTCAGCCGCTATATCGGCGTCATTAATCCTTTAGATGTTTTTCAACCTGGCTGGCGAGAAGGAGGATTAGAAAATCCGGAACAAGCTTTGGATTTTTTGGAGAATTATGAATTTTCCAGCTTTCCGGACAGGATAAGGAAAAGAGCGGCGAAGATTTTAGCGCCTCTGGAGATCAGGGAGAAATATTGGCCTGAAGCAGAGCAGAAAAATCAGGATTATCTTAACTTCATCAAAGGCTTTCTAGCAGAGCGGAAAATTAATGCTTCCGAGCCGCTATTTCTGGAATAATTTATTTCGTTTAATTTTGTTTAATATCGTAAGTTAAACACCACGTTTTTTGAAAATAAAGCTAAAATTTTGTTTAACTTACGATATTAAACAGTTTTCCACAGGGAGAGGATTTGACGAGTTAAGGAGGAAAAAGGTAAGATGGGCAAATGAAAATTGACCTAAAAAAGTTTTTCTCTCAAAAGAAACTTTTTTATGGTGGAGAACCTACTGAAGAATCTAGGGCTAAAGAATCTACTGGAGAATTTAGAGCTAAACTAGGCAAAGTTAGAACCAATAAAAAGATTCTTGTTCCTCTGGCTATATTTTTTCTCTCGGTGGCCGGAGGATTTTTTTATTATTGGCTTTTTTACGAAACTCCGCCAGAAAAATGGGAGGAAGCCGGGTATAGCCAGCAGGAAGATTATATTCTAAAAGAAACAGCGGAAGGAAAAATAATAGATAACAGAAAAGCAGGTTTAAAGTTTAAAGTGCCTGATGGCTGGAGATTGGAAAGGCCATCTTACAGCGATTATCTCGTTCTTTATAGTCCGGAGGCAAAAGGAAGCGCCAAAGAGGGGAAAATTGAAAAGGGTTGCGAAATTATTGTGGAAATAATGGATATTAAGACTAGCGTCGAAGCAATAGAAAAAAGATTAAGATATCTTCACCAAGAATGGGGGCCTGAAGAATATGAGCTTTTGGAGGTGAGCGGGAAAAAGGGGTTAAAAAATATCGCGGCCATTCCTTCTCTTAACTTGACGGGGATCGGAGTCCATATTCCAATAAGAAAAATCTTAGGCAGTCAACTTTATTATTTAAGCGTCAGCGCTAATTTAGAAGAGAAAGATTTTTGCGGCCAGGCATTTGATGGATTTTTAGAAGGAGTAGAGATAAAGTAGCTTCAGCAGTTTTAAAAACAAGGAGGGTAAAATATGCTTGAAAAAAAGCTTTTTGTTTTTTTGTTGATCTTCTTTTTTGGATTATCAATCTTTTGGGGCGCAAGCAAGGCCGCAAATATCAGTCCTGAAGAGATAGGAAATTATTTGTCTTTATCCCGGCAGGAAATCCAAGCTTTTATTAACAGCTTATTGGAGAAATTCACGATTGGCTGGATGGATCTGATAACTTCCAGCCGGGACGTGGCAACAGAAGAGGCGATTATGGTTCTTGCGCGCAAGGCGGTTCGGGAAAAAATTCTTATTTACATCTTTGTCGATCTGCCGCTTGAAGCGGGAAAAATCCTTTTAACAGCTATTTATAAAGTAGCTGTTTTTATTTATAGCCCAGAAAAAGCTTCGCAGCTTATAGGAGAGTTTGAAAAATTAACCGTAGAAAAGGCGAAAGAATATGCTTTGAATTGGTTGTTTCAAAAAGAAATCAAGGTGGGGACGGGCAACCTTTCTTTGTCTTACACGACCTGCGAAAAGAAAAGAGTTGACACTTTTTTGCCCTATATCATTACCTTGCGGCCGCTTGACGCGAAGCAATTCGAGGCAGGAATGGAAATTTATTCAGCTCGATCCCTTAAAGCGCCGCTTTCGGAAGGAAACCCTTGGAGTATTATTTTCAACAACTTTTGGTTTGGCGAAGAAGATAAGGATCTTCCGCCTTTTGTCTTGCGCCTTAAGGGCATTATCGAAAAGAAAGATTCTGGTTACTATCATTGGTTAAAAGATCCGGAGATAAAGACTGAATTTCCGGAAAAAGTGCCAGATCTTAATTTTCCAGAACCTTCTTTTATCGAGAAGATAAAACAGGATCTAAAAGAAAGGTTTGATTCGCTCGAAAAAATCCTAAGTGTTCTTAGAAATCTAGGCAAGAAAGCCGGGGAGAAAGAAGAAATAAATATTTTTGATCCAGATTTTCTGTCGGGCTCCCTTATTACTCCGCCTAAAGAAGAATTGGAGGAAAGTCCTTCCGAAGGAGGAGGGCAAGAAGAGGAAGAGGCTTTGGTTGAGGAGCCGACAAAAGAACAAAAATCTGATGAATCAGCCAAAGAAAAACCAATTTCCAGTTCGCTGGCTCAAAATTCATCAAGTCTGAGCGAAATTGAAAGACAAATAAACGAAATTACTCAAAAAATCGCCTTACTTTCCCAAGAAACCAGCGAATTTATAAACAGTTCTACAGGAGCAAAAGTTTTAGGAGAGACAAGCGAAGAAGAGGGACAAGAATTAATAGACGAAGAAGCAAGGCCGCTGGAAAATATCCTTATCAGCGAGGTCTGCGCTGGCTTGGATAGCGCTGGAAATGAATTTATTGAACTTTATAATCCTAACGAATACCCGGTTTCCTTAAGCGATTCCAATTTTTATCTGGACTTAGTCAGTTCCAGCAACAAAAGAAGCGAAAAAGAGATTATCTGGTTGAGAAAAATTATTCCGGCAAAAGGGTATTTTCTTTTGGCTGGTGGAGAACTCGTGATAAACGGTCAGAAAATGACGCCAGACGCAAGTTTTAGCAGTCAATTAACCAGTACCAGCGGCGCGATAATTAAGCGAGAAGATGAAAGCGTTTTAGACAGAGTGGCTTGGGCGAAGACCGGAGAGAATCCGCCTGTCTCCGCCGTGGAAACCCAAGGCCTGGTGATAGACGGCGGGCTTAAAACCGGAAAAAGCTTGGAGAGAAGAGAAATTAATAGTGCTTTTAGAGATACAAACAATAATTCGCAGGATTTTATTCTTAGTGATAGGCCTTCGCCGACAAATTCTTTGGGCCAGAAAATGATTTATACCTTATTTGCGGCTCAAGAGTCTTCGGCCAGTCAAAATAGCGGAGGCGGAGGGGGTCAAAATCAAGAGAGCGAAGCGGTGCCAAGGGTTTTAATCACCGAAGTTCAGATTGAGGGGAATAAGGATTTTGTCGAAATTTATAACCCTTTAACCTCAAGTCAGAACTTAAGCGGTTGTAAGTTAAGGAAAAAAACGCAAGGGGGAACAGAGTATTCGCTCCGCTCTTTTCCGGAAAGCACCATAATAGGAGCTGGTAATTATCTTTTATGGGCAACGACTAAAGATGATTATCATCTTATTATTAATGCCGATCTTTCCAGTTCAGGTTATCTTGGCGAGGATAACAGCCTTGCCATTTTTGACAAGAATAGCGGCTTAATTGATGCCGTGGCTTGGGGCAACGAGCATATTAATCCTTTTAAAGAAAATTTGGTTTTTCCCGAAAACCCAAGAGAAAATCAAAGCTTGGGCAGAAAATGGATTGAAGAGAGTCAAACTTATCAGGACATAAATGATAATTCTTTAGATTTTGAGCTTCAGTTTCCTACGCCTAAAACAAAGAATAGAGTTTTTCAAGACGAGACAGCGCCGGAAACAATCATTAATAGCCATCCCGAGAAATTGACGAATGAAAACTTAGCTATTTTCAGTTTTTCTTCCAGTAAAGAAGCATCAACTTTTGAGTGTCGTCTTGATAATAATAGCTGGCAAACTTGTATTTCGCCCCAAGAGTATTCTGAAGTATCAGACGGATCGCATCTTTTTGAGGCGAGAGCGATTGATAAAAATCAAAATATTGATTTTACTCCAGCTCAATATCAGTGGGAGGTTGATACTACTTCTCCCCTAACCGAGATCATTTTAAAGCCGGAATCTCTGACTAATATGGAAAGCGCTTCTTTTGTTTTTGAATCTTCAGAAGAAAATTGTTCTTTTAACTGCCGGCTTGATAATGGCGATTGGCAGGAGTGTCAGTCGCCTCAAATTTATTCTGCTTTTTCCCAAGGCAGTCATTTTTTCGAGGTTAAGGCTAAAGATTTAGCCGAAAATTGGGAGTTGATACCGGTCTCTTGTAGCTGGACAATTGACTCTTCTATCAAAACCCCTCAACTTCTTCTAAGAGATTTAGAGAGCGATTCTCCAGTTTACACTAAGGAGAGAATAGTTAAGGCGGAAATCTCCAATGATGACGAAGCGGTTTTTTGGCTTTTATCTGAAAACGAGAATGAGGCCGATGATTCTGGAGCGAATTGGCAGACCCCAAGACCGGCTCATGTTGGTTTATCTTGTGAGGATGGCTTAAAAATAGTTTATCTCTGGCTTAAAGATGAAGCAGGCAATAAAAGCGAGAAGACGTCTACCTCAATAATTTTAGATACTCAACCTCCTCTTGTCAGTTTTTCAGATCTAGCGCCGATTCAAAATCAATCAACTTTTCCTCTTAATTGGCAGGGCCAAGATGAAGGCTCGGGAATTTCCCATTATTGTTTAATGGCAAAGGAAGAAGGAGAGGCGTGGCCTTCTGATTGCCTGATTGTTACTAGCCAGAGCTACGAATTTTCCGGAGAGAATAACAAGACTTATTATTTTAAAATTAAAGCGATAGATAAAGCGGGAAATGAAAGCGAATGGTCAGAAGAAATTTCTACTAAAATTATCGAAACGGCCATTCAGGTCTTTCCCAGAAAATTAGAATTTAAAGCAATTGAGTTTGGCGAAAACCCGCCAAGTCAAAAAATAAAGGTTGAAGCTGCGGGCCTTGAGAGTTTATCATGGGAAATTACTGATCTCGAAGATGACGAGTGGTTGGAGGTTAGTCCTAGAAAAGGCGAGACGCCGGCCGAGACTTTGGTTTCAATAGATATTGCTGATTTAGAGGTTGGAATTTTTACGGCAGAATTTGGAGTTTTTTCTCAAGGGGAAATTATTTCAATAGAAGTGATTTTAGAAATTGCCGAAGATACTTTTCCTCCTTCCCCGCCGGTTGTGACCTCGCATACCCAGGGGCAGATTCTTGAGTCAAGCCAGACTATTTTGGCTGGGACCGCCGAAGCCAATAATTTGATTTTAATTAATTCAGACCAAACCGAAAGCGATGAAAACGGCAATTGGCAGAAGGAATTAACGCTTATTGGGGGAGAAAACATTTTCTTACTAAGCGCGGAAGACAAGGCAGGAAATAAGAGCGAAATTGTTACTTTTATTCTAGTTCTGAAGGTTGGAGAGGAGCCAGAGGAGCCAGAGGAACCAAGTCTTTGCGTCTGGGATGGCGCAGCCGCACCAACTCACTCTCCCATTATCATTAATGAAGTTGCCTGGATGGGAGGAATTGCTTCATCGAGCGATGAATGGATTGAGCTAAAAAATATTTCTAGCGAGACAGTTTCTTTGGAGAATTGGCAATTGTTTGATAAGGATTCAAACATCGCGGTAATTTTTAATTCTTCAGACTCAATCGCGCCAAGAGAATTTTATCTTTTAGAAAGAACAGACGATAATTCGGTGCCGGGAATTTCAGCTGATAAAATTTATACTGGCGCCCTGAATAACCAAAATGAATCCCTGCTCCTTTTTAACCAAAATTGTGGTTTGGTTGACGAAGTCCAGGCAGCGCCTAATTGGCCGGCAGGAAATAATGCGGAGAAAAGAACAATGGAACGTCTGCTTGACCTTGGTTGGCAGACTTATAAAGGGGAAGCGCGTAACGGGATTTGGGGTACGCCAAAAGCGGAAAATAGCAAGGAAGAAATCGTCATCGAGCCAGAGCCGGAAGCGTTTTTTTGGTCCCAAGCGCAAAAAGACGCCCAAAGAAGGGGATTTGTTCCGGTTCCAGGGCCAGAGACAACTGATAACGTCAGGATAGTTCTTGAGGCGCCAGTGGGAGATATGATTATTACCGAGAAAGGAACGATTTTTTTCAACGACGGAGAGGGCATTCATCGTCTTGATAAAGATTTTAAAGAGGAATGGTTTTTTAGAGAGGAAGCGATAGTTTCTCTGGCGGGAAGCGAGGATGGAACGATTTTTTCTCTTTCCTGGAAACTCGTTGCTGTTAATCAATCAGGCCGCAAGCTCTGGGAATATGAATTTTCTTGTTCCTACGCGGAGATCGAATTGTCCGTTTTTCAAAATCATGTGTATGTCTTAAATAAATGCTTGGACGAAACAGGTCTTTCTCTTTTCAGTTTTAGCTCGGCAGGAAAGTTGGAATGGATTTTTGACACTCTAACCGGAAACGTTTATCGCGAACCATCATTTTCTTGTCGGCTTGGAGGTGGTTCTTCGGGAGAATATATTTCTTCGCCAGCCGTGGGCTCGGATGGCACGATTTATTTTGGCGATCAAGAGAATTTTTACGCCGTGACTTCTGATGGTAATTTAAAATGGAAAAGAGACTTTAGTCCTCTTGTTTATAGAATCAGCGCTTCTTCTGTTGGCCTTGATGGTAAAGTTTATGTGATTGCGGAAAAACTTTTGGCTCTTGATCCTCTAAATGGAGAAACTGTCTGGAGTTTTGCCGAAACCGGAAGAAGAGGAGAATTTGGTCCTTCTTTTGGAGATGACGGCACTGTTTATGCTTGGGGATGGAGCTTCAGCGGGGCGCGACTCTATGCCCTTAATCCTTCTAACGGCCAGATAATCTGGGGAATAGATCCTGATTGGTTTGATAATCCTGTTACTCTTTCAGGATTGACAATTACTCAAAACAGTATTCTTCTGGCGGCAAACAGGATAACTAATAGTCAAATAAGAGCGCTTAATTTTAGTTCAGGATTCTCAACCCTCGCAGAAAAAGAAATCTGGAGCTTTTTTCCAGTGATGGGTCCGATTTTTCGCCATTTGCCAGTCTCTCCAAGTGGCACTCTTTTTCTTGCCGCTGGAAAACTTGTTGCCATTTCCCCTTAAATACCCAAAACTGTGGAAAACTGTTTAACTTACGATATTAAACATTCAATTTTTCTAAAATAAAGCTAAAAATCTGTTTAATATCGTAAGTTAAACACAATTGGGTTTACTTTTTGGGAAAAGTGTTTTATAATCTAGATAGAACATTGATGATTCTTCAACCCCTTTGGATTAACCGTCCATTTTCTTCGGACGGATTTATATTTGCGAGAGGAGGCACGAGATGATGAGTTACGCAGAATTGATGAGTTATGCAGAATTCTTGGCCAGCCTTCGTAGGAGGGCGGCCGAAAAGGCGGGTGCCGTACTGGCGCTGGAAAGGGTGTGGCAGATTCTCGCCATGGTGGAGAGCGATACGAAAGAGCTAGATCTCACGGGCGAGGATGTCCAAACGCTCCTTGAGCTTCGGTTTAAAGAGAGCGTTTATGCCAATCTAGTGAAGGTGTCGGAAAGAGCAGGACCTCTTTTTTCGTCTGTTCCTCACGCCATGCTGAGGAGAAGGCTCGGCGACTACTATTGTTGGGCCGTTGTTGAGCCGGCCACTGCCGGAAACATCGTCCATGTTGGATGGTACTCGAGGAGTTTGTCGGAAGACATTGAGCAGTGCAGTGGGTAGTAACAAGGATGGGTCGTCCATGACCCGTCCTTTTCTTTTCAAGATTTTAGCATCTTTGGGGAATAATGATAAAATAAAGGTAGAACCTTAGTAAACTTTCTTGTTGGTGTTTAGGTTAGTTGTCCTCGAGGAGGAGGAAAAAATGGGACAGATTGTAGTTATCCGGGAAGATGAGATGTCGCGTGAGTTACTTGATGCGAACCTTTCTTTTTTCTTGGGAAGGTCAACTGTTTCGTTTCCCAGCCTGGGAAGAATGGCACGGGCAAGACTTTCTGATTGTTCTGCTTTTGTCTTGGCCAGCGGCAAAGACGAGATAGCGGTAATTCGTACCTTGTGGCCAGGAGTGCCGATCGTGGCTTGCTGCTCATTGAGGACAGAGGAAGCGGACGCCTTTGTCCGGTTTCCCTGTGATCCCAGAGAAGAGCCGCCAGTGTCGGCAATCTTCTCAAGCAAAAGAAAGGCGCCGAGTCTGACTCGGCGCCTCCTCATTTTATTTAGACCAATAATTCCGGGTCAGTCGGCACTTTGCCGCGAGACTGAAGCTGCCAGAGATAGCGATATGTTCCTTTTTCTCTGATCAGTTTGTTGTGCGAGCCGACTTGGACAATCTTGCCGTCTTCCAAAACAACAATCCTGCCAGCTTTTCTGACAGTGGAGAAACGATGAGCGATAATCAGAACAGTTCTATTTTTGGCAATTTTCCACAGGGCTTCCTGAATCAGTTTTTCCGATTCAGAGTCAAGATTGCTGGTGGCCTCATCAAAGATAATGATTTCAGGATTGACCAAGAGCATCCGAGCAATAGCCAGGCGCTGTTTCTGGCCGCCCGAAAGCTTGATTCCCCTTTCTCCGACTTGAGTTTCGTATTTGTCGGTCAGACTTTTGATAAATTCATGAAGATTGGCCATTTTGGCGGCCTCAACAATTTTTCTTTTAGTGGGTTTTTCGCTCCCATAGCCAATATTGAAGCCAATAGTGTTATTAAAGAGAATCGGCTCTTGAGGAACAACGCCAAAAAAGGAGCGCAAACGGCTTTTGGTGAAATCTTTAATATTGATGCCGTCTAAAAGAATCTGGCCGCAATCCACATCATAGAAGCGCAAGAGAAGTTTGGTGATGGTGGTTTTCCCCGCGCCTGATTTGCCGACGAAAGCGACCACTTCTCCGGGCTTGATGTGAAAATCAAAATCAACCAAAGCATTCTGTTTGCCTTTGGGATAACTAAAACCGACATTTTCAAAAACAAGATCGCCTTTGACGCTTTCAATTTCCACAGGATTTTTCGGATCTTCAATCATAATTTTTTCATCCAGAAGACTGAAATAGCGCTTGATGTCAATAAACTTCTTGGCGATTTCCCTCATCTTGTAAAGAAGATAAAAGAATTGCCAATAAAAGCCAGTGGTGAAGCTGGCAAGCATCACCAGATCGCCAGTGCCCATCTCCCCTCTCGTCAATTTTCTGATGGCAATCCAGAAGATAAGAAAGAGGCCGAGGCCGGAAGTAGTGCCGATGGTAATATCCATCAAACGGAAACTGTTGGCATAAGCCCAAACCCTTTTAAACCATTCAGCGAATTCCTGCCTAAGGCGGTTCTCTTCTTTCTTTTCTTTGGCAAAAAATTTAACGGTTTCGTAATTTATCAGGTTGTCGGTGATAACGCCAGAGACATCATCTTCCGCCTTATTCATCGCCGCCCGCTTGCCGATATTGAATCTAATGAGAAACCAGCTGGTGACAAAATTGACAAAGAAGATTCCGAGCATCAAGTAGGTAAAAAGGGGAGTAAGGCGGTTCAGGAAAAAAAGGGTGACAAACAAGCCGATGATCACCCGGAAGACATCGCCGTTTAAATCAAGAAAGAGACTAAAAAAGGCATCGTCTCCCCTTTTGAAGGCGCTGATGAGCGAGCCCGTATTTTTGTTGACATGAAAGGCAAAGTCCAAATCCTGGACCTGGCGGAAAATCTTGATTCTGGCGTCTCGGGCAGCGGGAATAATGACCTTGTCGCCAAGATACCAGCCAAGAGTGCTTAAGAGATTGCCAATAATCCTGGCGCCAATAAAGAAAATTACAATTTTAAGAAGGAGATAATAATTTTTTGAAGGGATGGCATCAACCAGGAGTTTGTAAAGATAGGGGCCGATATTTTCTATAATTGTGGCGATGGTAGCGACAAAAATAAAGATAAGGAACGCTTTTTTATAGTGCCAGATAAAACCATAGAATGTTTTAAGAATTTTTATCACGGATAAAAATAGCCGGCTTTTGGCCAGTAATATTTACGAGTTATTTAAACATCGCAATTATACTATAACAGCTTTGTCAAGTAAAGACCCATTTTGAACCTGTGGAAAACTGTTTGACATCGCAGATTGAACAGTTTTCCACAGGGGGTTTAGCTTTAATTCGGAACCATTTTGGAGCCATTCGGGGGCGAAAAGGGAGAAAGGACTTGAAACTTCAGAAAAAATTGGCTAGATTTAGACAAAGGAGGAATAAAGGACGGGATTATAAACAAAGAAAACTTAGCGAGATAAGCCTTGCTGGGATTTTTTATGAGAATAGATTGGAAGCTTATCGTTTTAGCGCTAGTGATTATTTTGGGTTTTGTTGGACGCAAACAACTGGAAACTATTTTCTCCAATGGTCGCGACCTTCTTTTCTCTGGAATGAGCTTCAAATCAGGGGAAGAAATCTTCGAACCAGAACCAATGAAGATTAATTTGCCGGATCTAGAAGATAATATCGAAACGACAGAAATAAAGGAAGAAGCTCTTTCGGAAGAAAAAGGAGCAGAAGCAGGATGGCAGCTGGAAGATACGGCGCAAGCTAAAACCACTGTTTTGGTAGTAAAAACGATGACCCTTGAAGAAGTTGAAGTTAAGGTCAAAGAGATTCAGAAAGAAACAGAAGTATTGGCAAAAGCAGTGACAAAGTTTGTTGAAACTCAAAATAGATTGGTTGAACTGCAAAAGCAAGTTAATGAGATTTCAGCAAAAGTGGGAGTAATTTCTCAAGAGGTGGCTGAATTTGCCAACAATTCCCAAACAAGCTAGCAGCAAAATTAGGTTTAAATTCGTTTGAAGCTTATGAATAAAGATTATCTTATTAAGCTTACTTTTTCTGTTTTTCGACTTGCGGAGAATTGGGAAGAAACAAACTTTTTAAAATTCCAGATAATAAACTTTGCAAACCAAATTTTAATTGATTTTATTTTACTTTCCGCGTCCAACCCGGAGCCGAAGTTAAAAAAAGGATTTCTAAAGAACATTGAATTAATTCAAGGCGTTTTTATCGAGGCGCGCAATCAGAAATTGATTGAACGTAAACAATATTTGCTTTTCCAAAAAGAATACAGGAGAATAAAAAACATAATAGAAGAACCTGTTTTATTTGAATCTAAACAAGTAAAAGGAGATAAGGCAGAAAAAAAAGAAAAGGTAATTTCTTCGGAGACAGAAAAAGAAACAATTAAAGAAACAGCTTTAGAAGTAGAGCCGGTCAAAGATCTGAATGAAAGACAGAAAAAGATTCTAGAAATTTTAAAAAATAAGCCAAGCGTTCAAGTTTGGGAATTAAAACAAATTCTTTCTGATGTCAGCAAGAGAACCCTAAGAAGAGACTTAGACGAACTGTTAAAAATCGGTTTGGTTAAAAGACAGGGAGAGTGGAACGAAGTTTTTTACAATTTAGCCCAATAGGACAATGATAGGACAAGCAAGTTATATTAGGATTGCGTCCGGCGCAATATTAGGACAGATACTAGGACAAGAAAAGAGACATAATAGGACAAGGTTGTCCTATTAGTTGTTCTATCCCAAAATAACAAGAAAGCGATTAAAATAATCAATAATTCTAGAGATAAAGTTCTTAGGACAATTTTCTATTAGGACAAATTTTATGGTGTCAGCCGCAAGAAAAAAATTCTTTTCAAAATTTTATGACCGATACGTAGAGAAAATCTACCGCTTTGTTTTTTTAAAAATAAACTCTCCTGAAGTTTCACAAGACCTGACCGCCGAAGTTTTCCTTCGTTTCTGGAAGCAGCTTAATTCAGCGACAGAGATTGATAATCCGAAAGCTTTTGTTTATACCATTGCTAGGCACCTGGTGATTGATTATTACCGTAAAGGCAAAATTGAAGTAACAGAAATTGAGAAGATTCAGATAAAAGATCCAACAGTCAATCCAGAAGGCGAAGCAATCTTAAATTCTGATCTTAAAGAACTAAAAAAAGCCCTTTGCGAATTGCCGGAAGACTACCAAAATATGATTATCTGGTATTATCTGGACGAATTAAATGTTTCAGAAATAGCAGAGATAAGCGGAAAATCAGAAAATGCGACCAGAGTGACAATCCATCGCGCCCTCCAAGCCTTGCGCGACAAAATGCCTCCTAAATAATTGATAATTATTCAATATCGCTTATTTAATACTTGTTTAATATCGTAAGTTAAACATCTGATTTTCCAAAAATAAAGCTAAAAAACTGTTTAACTTACGATATTAAACAGTTTTCCACAGGTTATCCACAGTTTGGGATGCTTAGCAGATTTAAAGGAGATTTAAGGGATTTTAAAGGGATTTTAGGGGAGGATAGGGGATTCTTTTAAAGCTCCTCTAGCCTCCCTTAAAGCTCCTCTAGCATCCCTTAGAGCTCCTCTAAAATCCTTTAAGGGAATTTTAGGAGATTCTAAAGGAATTTTAAGGGAGGTTTATGGGAGGGTTAGAGGTGTAATAAAACAGAGAGTTTTTCGTCATCATTACAAAGGGCTATAAAGAGTTATTAAGGGTTATAAAGAAGAGTTATCAAGGGTTAAATTCTTAAAAACTGCCAAATTAATGGACGAACTGATTCTCAAAATTAAAGAATTGAAGAATGTCCACCCGGAAAGAAAATGGATGAAAGCAACCAAAGCCAAGATTCTTGCTGAAGAAAGAATTTCGTTAAGACGAGTTTTTGCTGAAGCACGAGAAATGGCTAGTTTCAGTTGGTTAAGAGAACGGTCTTATTTACTAGTCCCGGGTTTTTTGATGTTACTGGTGATCGGGGTTTTCGCTTACAATCAAGTGATGCTTCGACGGGAAACAGCTTCAGTTGATGTTGCGGCCTTAGAAACAATCAGTCAAGGCTTAAGAACAGTGCAAGATGGGATTAACAAAACCACTAGTAGTTTAGGTAAGATAGACGAACCTAAGAAAGCCCTGGAAATACAAGAAATGGTAAAAGCGGCCATAGAAGAAGGAGGCAAGGTAGTTTCCGCGACGCAAAAGATAGTAGAGAAGCCGAAAGAAAGCAAAAACTCGCCTCAAGTTTATTCTGTGATTAGCGGAGTGGAAAATGCGGGTCAGGATTTGAAGTATGCGCTAGAGGATATGGAACAAACTTACCTTGAAAAGCAGAAAGAGGTGGCGAGAGCACTGATAGAAGAGCTGGGCGCAAAAAATCTTTCCGAAGAGCAAACAAAGCTTTTAGAACAAGCGAAAAATGATTATAATAATGGTCTGTTTGGCGAGGCCCTAACCAAAGCAATCGAAATCTCGCAAGGGCAAAAATAATTTAGCTATTCGAACCATTAGCTTCCTGCGCTTTTAATTTTCTCTAGCAGGAAGGGTCGACCATATGGCTATAAAGTTTGTCGAAATTAAAAACCAAAAAAACACACGAAAAATTAAAAAATGACTAGTTTACGAAATAGATTTTTTGCTTTGGCAATGACCTTCGTGATGGTTGCCAGTGTGGCTTTTGTGCCTGTTGCGGCTAGGGCGACAACCGCCGATGAGCTTCAAGCACAAATCGCAGCTTTGCAGGTGCAATTGAACAGCTTGCTGTCTCAATTGAACCAAACACAAGGCGGCACCACGGCTGGAGCAAACCCAGCGGCCTGCACAGGAGTAACCTTTAGCAGGAATTTATCCCTGGGAGCAACCGGTAGCGATGTCAAATGCCTTCAAGCACTTCTGAACACAGATGCGACCACGCAGGTAGCGGCTTCAGGAGTTGGTTCTTCTGGGAATGAAACCACTTATTTTGGTAATTTAACCAAAGCAGGAGTGGTTAAGTTTCAGGAGAAATATACTTCTGAAATTCTCGCTTCCTTTGGCCTGACAGCTGGCACTGGTTTCTTTGGTGTGAGTTCTAGGGCAAAAGCGAACGCGCTTTTGACTGCTGGAACAGGCACTGGCGGAACCGGTGGTACGGGTGGCACAGGCGGAACAGGTGGCACAGGCGGAACAGGTGTTGCCGGCGAGCTTAATGTTAGCTTAGCTTCAGACACTCCGGGAGCAACAACTTTGGCTGACGGCACAGCTTTCAACAATGTTTTAAAGTTGAAATTGACTGCCGGTGCGGCCGCGGTTAATGTTACCGGACTTACTTTGACCAAGGGAGGCATTAGCGCCAATACATATGTCGAAGGCATTAGCGTTGTTGACGCTAGCGGCACCAGACATGGCGTTATACTTACTTCTTTGGACGCAGCGGGCAAGGCGGCAATTACCTTTGCCGATAACCCGATTGCTGTTCCAGCCGGACAGACTGTTTACGTGACTGTCCAACTTAATCTTGGTGCTGACTTTGGGTCAGGCACTATTAACTTAGGTGTCGCTTCAGCGGCCGATGTTGTTTCAACTGCTTCTTCTGTGACTGGAACATTCCCAACCACTGGCAACACAATGACTGTTGTTAATGGTGGGACCACTGTTGGCGGGCTTTATGTTGACGCTACCTTGTTCCATGACAATAGCACTGATGATGCCACAGCAGTGACTGTGAATTTGGGAACTACTGACCAGATTATTGCTAAGTTCAAATTCACTGAAAGCGCTGCCGATTCCAGCGAAGATGTCTACATCAAGAAAGTTACCTTGTACAACAATGGTAACGCGACTGATGCAGACTTCTCCAATATTGATTTAGTTGCGGCTGACGGAACTGTTTTGGCGACCGCGGCTTCTGCGAGCAGCAGATACATTGTTTTTGACTTGACTAGCAGTCCATACAAAATTCCTGACGGAAGCAACAAGACCTTGACTGTGAGGTGTGATATTGTTTCCGGCAGTACCAGAACCATCAGGTTCTTGGTTGAGAATGACTACGATATAGTGGTTTATGGCGGGTCAAGTGGAGCTTCTTTGTTAGCCACGTATGACGCTGCTGGAAATGACCGGACTTTTCCGGTCGGCGATAGGGAATACAGCAGCACTAAATACATCAACAAAGTGACAGTTGCTTCAGGAGCTTTGTCTGTTTCTAAAGACAATACTTCTCCGAGCGGCAATATTGCTGTTGGAGCCACCAATCAAGTGTTGGGTATATACAAATTGACTGCTTCCGGCGAGGATATGAGAGTGGACAAAGTCCACATTTGTATCACCATTCCGGCAGAGGCTGACGAATTGACCGGAACTTTGAAACTTCAGGATAGCAGTGGCACCACTTTGTGGAGTAAGGCGGCTTCTGATAACAATTTGTACTCCACTGGCACTTGCGCTCAATACACCTTGACCACCAGAAAGACCATTCCTGCCGGAACAACCGAGACCTTTAAGATAGTCGGCGATGTTAGTTCAAGCGCGACTTCTACTTGGTCTTATTTGACTAAGGTAAAGGACTTCTACACCAGAAGGATGAGCACTGGCGACTATGTCACTTATCGTTCAGGCGACGCCAACTTGGTGTCTGCGAATACCTTGACTGTTTCTACCAGCGCTTTGACTTTGGCCAAGAATACCAGTTTCGGTAATCTTTATGAGGTTGGAGGCAGGAGCGATGTAAAAATTGCTTCTTTTGTGATTCAGGCAGGCTCTGCCGAAGGCATGAATATCTCCAGCTTAAAGGTTACCTTGGGTACCTTTAACGGCGGCGAAATTGGTGACTACAGCAATTTGAAAATAATGAAGGCTGATGGAACCCAGCTCGGTTCAACCGTTGTTTCTCCAGCAGCGGCTGGCGACACGATTTCCGTTTCAGGGTTCTCTTTAGCTGCTTCAGCTTCCCAGGTTGTTGATGTCTATGTTGACATTAGTTCCGCTGCTGGGACCGGCGAGACCGCAATCGCGACTCTGAGCGACTTTGGAGCTACCGGCGCATCTTCCGGAACTACTATTACCACTCCGGCTTCTACTGCTGGCCAGCTCATTACTTGGTGGGCTTCAGGCGCCTTGACTGTCAGCACTGATAGTGTTACTCCGAGCGTGGCAATTTTACACGCCAACGAGAGCGATGTTTCCGTGTTGAAATTCATTCTTGGCTCCTCATTCGAAGCCATCAAAGTGACCAGAATTATTCTGGATTCAACCAGCGGTTCAGCCAACTTCGGCACTGTCAAATTGTTTGATGGCGCCACTCAAGTTGGTTCTACTGTTAGCTTATCAGGCGGACAGGCTGATTTCTCCGGATTAAACTTGGTTGTTGACAAAGACGGAGGCAAGTATATAACTGTTAAGGTTACTACTACTCCTTCTGGCACCTTGGTGTCCGCTGATTCAGTCAAGATGATGGTTAAGACCGTTGAATCAACTGGCAATGGCAGCGGTGTGATTATTTATCCAAGCAGTGTTACTGCTATAGGTTCAGCTGGTGTACCGAAAGATACTGGCGCGGCTGTAACTGTTGATTCTGTGGCTGGTTTTGCTGTGGGTGATGCTGTTTTGGCTTATAACACCGCTGATGGTGTTGAATGGGGTATGGTGAGCGCTGTTAGTAGTGCTACGCCAAGCTTGACCATCAACACTGAAAATGACATGAATGAGATAGCCACCAGAATTACTCGTCTTGAGACCTCGGTTACTACCGCGGTTTCAGCTGGCACTGCTCTTGTTGGTGGCGTATCCATGACTGTTAGCTCTACTGCTGGTTTTGCTGTGGGTGATGCGGTTTTGGTTCTTGACACCGGTGCTGATGGTGTGGAATTAGGCATAGTAACTGTGATGACGGATGCAACTCACATGACCGTCGCCGTCAAAACTAATATGAATGGCGTGGCCGAGAGGATCAGTAAATTGGCTTCTTCTGCTACTACTGTAGCTTCAGCTGGCCATCCTCATGTTATTGGTGGTGCTACTTCAGCCATTACCGTAACTTCCACTACTGGCTTTGCTGTTGGCGATGCTGTTTTTGTCTACAACACAACCGATGGCGTTGAACTTGGTATAGTTACTGCTGTTACCGCCACTACTATGACTATCGCGACAGAGGATGACATGACTGTTGATACTACGAGAGTTACAAAGTTGGCAAACTTTGGGACTACAGCTGCCACAGCTGGCGCTCCGCTTGTTGCGGGCGTTTCTATAACCGTAACCAGCACCGCTGGATTTGCTTTGGGCGACCCGGTCATTATGTACAACAACACTGATGGTGTTGAGATTGGTATGGTGACTGTGGCTATTACTACCTCTACTGCTATGACTTTGGCTCCAAAGGCTAATATGGGCACTTTGACTACTACTAAAGAGGGCAGGGTGTCCAAGCTTTGGTCTATGACTGGCGTTGGTAAACCGTTTAATGTCCACGATGTTGAACCGTCCATTGCTCTAAATGCTGCCTCCCCGACTACGGGATCGTCTGGCACATCAGAGGTAGTGGCCATGTTTGACATTACGGCTAATGGTTATCGTGACTTAATGATCCAAAGTATATATCTGAAGAGAGGTGGTACTGCCGGCGGTGAAGTGCTGGCGGCAAGTGAACCATCAATTTGGGTTGGTTCTAATAAGGTTGGTACTGGCGCTGATTGGGATGGTACAGTTGCTGGTTCGTACAGCCTAGTTACTCTTGACTCGCCTTATACCGTTACGGCCGGACAAACTGTGACATTTACTGTCAAAGTGACTACGGCTGTTACTACCGCCAATAAAACCTTCCAGGTCTATATTGACGGCACGGCTGGCGTAGAGACGGCTGTTGATACGGGTATTGATTGGTACTACACTGCAGCTTCTCCGTCTCCAGGCACCGAACCAACTGAATCAGCTCCAGCGAGCGAATGCGATAGTTACTCTGTTTACGGGAACTCTCTGAGATACTAAAGTCAAATTGTCTATCCTTGTGAGACAATGAGACGCGAAAACCGCCCTTTCGGGCGGTTTTCGCTTTTGTCGTTACTAAGTAACGACAAAAGCGAAAGAATTTCTAATTACCTTAACTGATTAATTTCTAATTGATCTAATTGACCTAATGTCTAACCCTTCGACAAGCTCAGGGTTAGTGCTGAGCCCAGTCGAAGCACTAATCAAATCCCAATGACCAAATCCCAAATCCCAATGACAAATCTCGGGTATTGAAATTTATTGGTCGTTGGAGCTTGGGTATTGAGCATTGGGCATTGTTTAGGTCAATTAGAAATTAGAGCAATTAGGTTAATTAGTTGCCTTCCTTGTTTTGCGTTTTTATTTTTCTTGTCCTAAAATGTAATAATGTCTTCTCTAAACAAAACATTCTTATTTGTTTTCCTCGTCTTCGCTTTTGTTTTTAATATTCAATTTGTCTTAGCGGCTGATGGTTCTGGAACTTGTACTCTTAGTCCGTCGCAGGTCACGGAAAATACTATAGAGACCTTAACTTTTACTTTTACCGCTAGCGAAACAATGGATGGAGGAAGCATTACAATTACTGTGCCTGGTGGCTGGTCAGTCCCGCAAGGCACTTCTGGGATAGAAGGTTATACAGTGGCATCTTCAACTGGTACTATCGGAACAATAACTTTTTCCGGCCAAACCTTAACTGTGCCGATTACAACTTTAGCAAGCAGCGAGACGATTACTGTTGTTTATGGTTCCGGCGGCGATCTTTCCAAGGCCAAAGTCCAGGACGTGACCGGCCGTGGCGGGTCTGTGCTGTTTGCTGTCAGCTCTAAATCAAGTGCCGGTGGAACATTAACCGATATTGCTTCTTCGCCGACAATTTCACTAGTAGCTAGGTCAATTCCGGACGGAACAGCGCCAATATCTGTTTTGACAGACCCTATTGAAGGTCAGATAATTAAAACATCAAATTATACTCTTTGGGGGACAGCTATTGATAGTGGTGGTTCAACCCCAGCCTGGGTCAAAGTTGGCATCAAGCCGGAAAACGGAGAAATTGTTTGGCATGAGGCGCAGGTTGTAGGCCAGAGTTTTTCTACCTGGAAATACGAGTGGCAGAATATCGTTGAAGGAACCTATACTCTTCAGACAAAATCAGCTGATTGGATAGGGAACAATGAAACCCCGGCTGAAGGGATTATTGTGACTGTTGATTTTAGTGTGACAGAGGCAGTTTCGGAACCCTTCGACTCCGCTCAGGGCGAGCAAGCGGAAAAGCCGATTGCGGAAATGACAGTGGCTGAATTGGAAGCAAAAATCACGGAAATCAGATTAAAAATTATTGAACTTTTGACGCAGCTGATTCAAATTATTCAAGAACAATTAAAAGCGCTTTAAAATAATGATTTGTGGAACCTTGGGTTCGCAAGGACGCAAATAAATTCCAAATCACAAATTCCAAATTACAAACAAATTACAAATTCTAATATTCAAATTCTAAACAGGTCTGGTTATTGGAATTTTGGTCATTGAATATTGTTTGTGATTTGTGATTTGTAATTTGGTGCTTGAGGATTGAAATTTGATGAAATCTTAATAATAGGAGGGCATTAACAATAATAATAATTTCTTTATGACTAACTTTCTTGATAAGCTTATAAAAATCAGTCTCTATTCTTTGGTTTTTTTTACTCCTCTTTTCTTTTTACCTTTTACGGTCTGGCCAGTCTCTTTGAATAAACAAATTTTTCTGATTTTTCTCGCTCTTTTTTCTCTGATTCTTTGGCTGGTAAAGATTATCGCTTCTGGTGAATTAAAGCTTCGCCACTCAAAAATCAGTCTTTCTGTCCTTATTCTTCTGGCATTTTTGGGCGCTTCCACGATTTTTTCCAGCAGCCGCCTCCAGAGTTTTTGGGGAATGAACCAAGAGGCAGACAGCTATCTCAATTTTATTTTATTCGCCTTGGTATTTTTTCTTTTTGCCAATCTTGTAGAGGGGCGAAAAGAGATTTTAAATGTTCTCTCGCTTTTTTTGGCGAGCAGCGGAATTCTGTCCCTGTTTTTTTTAGTTCAAAATCTCTTTAAAAAACCATTTTTCTCTTGGCCGTTTGCCCAATCAACTTTTTTCAATCCCATTGGCACAACCCAGGGTTTGTCTCTATTTTTAGGCGCGGCTCTGGTAATTCTTTTAGCTCTGGTAACGACCGCTGGCCTTAAACTTAAGAATAAAAAGGATATTTCGGCTAAGAAAAATTTTTCAAAACCAAAAGAAGAAGGAAAAAAGCATAATTTTATTTCTCGTCTTTTAAATTTAAAATGGTTTAAGCCATTGATGGCGCTAAGTTTGGGGATTTTGATTTTTGTTTCTATTTTGTTGATTAATCATTGGTTGGTTTGGTTCGGCATTAGCTTAGCCATGATCATAATTATGGCAGAAGCGACTAAGTCTATTGGAGAATCGTTTTCTTCAAAAGAACTTAAAAAGCTTATTCTGCCTTTAGGATTTTTAGCTTTTTCTTTAGTTTTTGTTTTTGTTAGGCCGTCTTTGTCAGGGCTTCTCAATGTTCCTCCGGAAATTTCTCCAACTGTTAGCATGACTTTGGAAATTGCTATTAAAACCCTGAAGGAATCATTAAAGAATTTGTTTTTTGGCACTGGCTTGGCAACTTGGGAATATCAATTCTCGCTTTACCGTCCCGTTCTTTTAAACCTGACTGATTTTTGGCAAATTCGTTTTAGTCAAGGTTCGGGAATATTAGTAACACTTTTAGCGACCTCTGGCGTCTTAGGCGTGCTGGCATTTCTTGCTATTATCAGCCTTTTTCTCTATCAGGGAATGAAAATGATTTTTGGAAAAGAAAAAGAAAAAAAGTCGGCCAATGGAGAGGAGGCGTCTTCTGATCTCAAAGAGGTTAAAACAGTCCTTTTCAGCACTGGCCTCTATCTTTTTTTCCTGTTTTTCTTTTATCCGCTCAACTTTTCTTTGGGAATGGCGGCTTTCATAATCCTGGGCTTATGGGCCTCAATCTTTTATCAAAAAGAGACCTCTTTTTCTTTTACTCAATCGCCCCAGAAAGCGTTTTTTGTCATGCTCTTAGGCGTGGGCTTGGTGGCGGGTTCAATAATGTGTCTTTTTAAAGTCAGTCAGAAATACAAGGCGGCCTTGGTTTATAGCGAAGGAATAAGTCTGATAAACAGTCAAGAACCGAAATTAGATAAGGGTATAGAAAAAATTAATCAAGCGGTTTTGCTTGACAAAAAAGATATTTATCTCCGAAATCTTTCCCAAGCGTTTTTGTTAAAAATAAATGAAGTTTTGAGTGACCAAAGCCTTGCTCAAGAGAAAAAGCAGGAAAAACTCCAACAATTGATTGCTGGTATGGAAGAGGCGGCAAGTACAGCTACTAGTTTGAATCCCAAAAACAGCGAAAATTGGTTAGGAGAGGGGAATATCTATGACAACTTAGTTATCTTGGGGGTGGAAGGAGCTGACGAATTAGCTATTTCTTATTATCAGAAAGCAGGCGAGTTTGATCCGCAGAATCCCCTTGTTCCTTTTTTTCTCGGCCGATTGCACAAGCGGCTGGCGGAAAAAAATATTGCGGACTCTGCGAACCAGCAGGAAGAAAGCGCGAAAAAACAGCTTGAAGAAAAAGCGAACCAAAATTTTGTTTTGACTTTGGAAGACTTGAATAAGTCAGTAAGCCTGAAACCAAATTTTAGTTCGGCTTATTATTTTCTTGCCCAGACTTATGAAGAAAAAGGAGAGAAAGAGAAGGCTCTGGCAAATTATCAAATTGTTCTTCAGCTCGAGCCGGGGAATGAGGAGATCAAGAAAAAAGTAGAAGAGCTGACTAAATAGAATTGACCTAATTGACCTAATTTCTAATTGACCTAAAGAAAACCCAATGACCAATGACCAAGTGATTAAGAAAAAGTATGATTTGGAAGATAGAACTACTAAGTTTGGTGAAGATATAATCAGATTTGCCAATAAAGTATCGAAAAGTCCAATAAGCATTCCTCTTATAAGTCAGTTAGTTAGAGCAGGAACAAGCGTGGGAGCTAATTATTGCGAAGCCGATGATGCCGAATCAAAAAAAGACTTTAAACACAAAATCGGAATCTGTAAAAAAGAAGCCAGAGAGACTAAGTATTGGCTAAGGATGATAGCTAATGCCGATTCTAACTTAAAAGAAGAAGCGAGAAAGCTCTGGAAAGAAGGCAAAGAACTTAATCTCATTTTTAATGCAATCGTCAATAAATTAAAGAATAAATAGCTTTAGACATTTAGGAATTGGGATTTGATTAGAAATTAGGTTAATTAGAAATTAGAAATTTTAGTCCTCCAAGGAGGACGAACTTTTCCACAGGCCTTGACAACTCATTTCTTGTTATAATGAGATATTAGTAGCAAAGGCATTTTGAGGGAAATGACCAGGTATATTATGTTAGAAAAACTTAACAGAGGGGGAAAAGATTGAAAAAGACATTAACAGTGTCTTTTGTTTTTTTAAAAAATCAAAAGGTCGAAATCGCTGTTATTTCTTTTAAGCAAAACCGCGGTTACTTGCTTGGGGAGCTTAGCTCTCCTTGGAGAAATAAAACAGCAAAAGAAATTAAAGGTCTTTACTTTCTTCAATTATAAAACTTGTCTGCTTTTTGCTGATGCATGGTAAGAAGCTGACAATTAATTAAAAACTTAATATTAAAATGTACGAGAAAACATTCCGGAAACTTAACGTAGTTTTGAGTGCGTTAGTTTCCGTTTTCTTAGTTGCCGGTGCTGTTATGGCTACCACCACAATTGGGACTGGTATCTCAAATGACTCAGCAGTAACAACAGGAATTGCTTTAACTGGCACTTATACTTCAGGAATTAAACTGGGTACTTCATCAGTACCACTGGATTTAACGAGTACCTCAGCCAACAGAGCGATTGAAGTCTATACCACCAGTTCTTCAACAGATGGCACTACTGTCAAACCTATCTATATGAAGAGCATTATGACTGGTTCTGGTGGTACTGGCGGTCGCGCCGAGTTTGAATTATCAGTCGGCGCTGTGACGTTGGGCGGATATGCCAATGCCCTTAAGGGTATTACTAACTTTACTGGTTTGACTGGTGGAACAGCTGGATTAGCTTCAGCTATCAACGCTGAACTGAATATGCCGAATGGCGCCGCCAGTGGAGCTTACTTCCCTTTGGAGATCAACTATGTGGATGACACTCTTACGAATATTACCCCTATTGGCTCTACAGCTGGATTTATCTACATGAACGCCACAGTAACGGGTGATTTCAACACCGACGGTTATTTCATGAAGGTTGATGGCTTGACAGCCGGAGCTAGCAAGCTTCTGTCTCTGACCTCACAGACATTGAGATCGAGCATTGGAGCAAGCAGCGCTGGTAATCGTTATCTGGTCTTGAGCCAGTTGGAGGATGGTTTAGGGTTAGGTGTTAGTGCTACACCTATGGTTTTAGCGAGTTATGCTAACAAAGCTGTTGGCGTTTATACCACGAGTGCTTCAGCAGACGGTTCGAATAGCGTAGAGCCATTCTTTGTGAGAAGCACGATGACTGCTGCTGGCGGTGTTGGCGGACGTTCTAGGTTTGAATTGGTGGTTAATGGTGTGAAGTTGGGCGGTTTTGCCAATGCCCTTAAGGCCTATGCCGACTTTAGCGCTGCTGGTTCTGGTACAACTGGTTTAGGTTCAGCTCTTGTTGCTGAATTAAAAATGCCAGATGGTACCGCCTACGGAGCTTACTTCCCACTTGAAATCGAATACGTAGACCAGGGTAGTACAGCTATTACTCCTATTGGTTCTACGGCTGGATTTATCTACATGGCCGCTTCTGGGACAAAGACTGATTTCGATGACGACGGTTATTTCATGAAGGTTGACGGTCTGACGCCTTTGCTTAACCATATGGCGTCCCTTACTTCGCAGACATTGAGAATGAATATTGGCACTGGTGCGGGCTTAACTCGTTATCTGGTCTTGAGCCAGTTACAGGATGGGTTGGGTTTGGGTAATTCTTCTGCGCCTATGGTTTTAGGCACTACTGCCACGGCTAAAGCAATTGAGATTTATACCACCAGCTCTTCAACGACTGGAGGAACCTATGTGGAACCGATCTACATGAAGAATATTATGACTGGAGCCGGTGGTAGTGGCGGGCGTGCCAGATTTGAGAACGTAGTTCAGGCGCAAATGGCTATTGGTACTAGTGCCTTGAAAGGTTTTCTGAATTTCAGCTCCGCAGGCTCAACTACTGGTTTGGCTAGCGCTATTGTGGCTGAAATGAATATGCCTGATGCCGCAATAACTGCGCCTGGAAACTATGCGCTTTTGGAACTCGAATTAACTTGTCCATCAAGCTGGTCAGGAAATAATGTGGTATCTCTTCTTTACACAAACGTTACTGGAACTAATAAAGCTAACTTTGATACCTACGGAGTCGTGCTTAATCTTAATGGGATTGCTGCTGGGTCAGGAAAATTGTATGATGAGACTGCGAGTACCGCGACAGGGGATGGTACTCTGAAAATTGTGATCGGCGGGGTGACAAAGTATCTATTGGTCGCTGACGATCCTAATTAAAGGGAGTATTGTAACGTGATAAAATCAGATTTATGCGCAAATACCTAACAAAAATAAGCGCGTTAGTTGTACTGGGATTGGCTTTATTGCCTGGATTGGTTTTAGCTACTGCTGGTGACGTTACCTATTCTGCAGCTGGCACTATTAATCTGGCAGGAGTGGGAACCAGTGGTACTGATTTGACAGTTTCTTCTGGCTCTACGGCGACTTCAATGACTGTTGGTTCTACTACAGTTGATTTGACTATGACCTCTGGAGACAGTTTCACCCTTACTTCCAGCTTAAGAAAGAAGATGTCTGCTACTGGCAGTTCATTTGTCTATACTTGCGGCGCGAGCAGTTCATCAATTGTTGTTACTGGTTCTACTGTTATCAGTGTTTCCAATGACCTTTGCGATGCCGGAGGCGGAGGTAGCGGAGGCGGCGGTGGCGGTGGCGGTGGAGGTGGAGGAACTACAACCACAACCACCACAACAGCTCCGACAACCACAGCCAGCGGTTCAGCTGCTATTGCAGCTGGGACAGGCGGCGGAGGCACTGTAACGGCTACTACCAGTACTGGAGGCGAAGCAGAGGTGACTGTGCCAGCCGCGGCTATTACAACCACTACGACTGTATCTATTACGCCAACTGAAACAACTGCTACGGCTGTTAGCACTGCTGTGGCAGCGGTTCCTTCAACATCAGGCGTTGTCGGTGGCTATGTGTATAATTACAGCGCCACTGCTGGCGGAGCAGCTGTTTCTACGTTTAGCTCTAATGTCACTGTTACCATGAGCTATACGGATAGCCAGGTAACTGGAATGAGCGAATCATCTTTAACTATCAGTTATTGGGATTCTTCAACCAGCGCCTGGGTTGCTTTACCAACTACTGTTAATACAGCCACCAACATTCTGACAGCTGCAACAACCCACTTTACCTACTTTGCCATCATCGGCCAGAAAACAACTACAACGACTACAACCACGACCACAACCACGACCCCAATTTCCCAGATGACCAGAGACCAGCTTTTGGCAGAGATTGCCAGAATCCAGGTTCTCATCAATCAGCTAATGGCTCAATTAGCAGAAATGACTGGGACTTCAGTTATTACTGGTGTTCCTTCCACCTTCAGCTTTACCAAGACGCTTCAATTCGGAGCGGTCAATGACGATGTCAAGTATCTTCAGCTGGTTCTTAACTCCAGCGCTGATACTCAAGTCGCCTCGACTGGCGTTGGCTCTTCTGGACATGAGACAACCTACTTTGGGGCTTTAACCAAAGCGGCAGTTGTCAAGTTTCAGGAGAAGTATACGAGCGAGGTCTTGACGCCGAATGGTCTTTCTAGCGGAACTGGTTTGGTAGGAAGTTCAACCAGAGCTAAACTCAACGCGCTCTTAGGAAAATAAAACAAGCAAAACAAAGGTTCTCCTTGTGACCATGTCGTAACCAGGTTACGACAACAAAGAACCGCCCTCGGGCGGTTCTTTGATTATTTTTATCATGTCGTAACCAGGTTACGGAATTCCGTAACCTGGTTACGGTATTTCTTTTTCTTAGATATGGTAGGATTAGAAATAGATAATAAACAATTATGCGAAAAATAGAATTCTTTCCAGGCGAATATTATCATATTTTCAATCATGGAGTAGATGAAAGAAGAATTTTTTTAGATGAAAATGATTTTTTGCGTTTTCTTGCCGGAATGGCAATTTTTAATGACGAAAAAGTTTCTCCTTACGCTTTGAATCAGCTTATTAGAAACCCCGAGAATTTAATAGAATTAGAGTCTTTTAATAATAGGGAAAGATTGGTAGAAATTATATCTTTCACTTTGCTTCCTACCCATTACCATCTTTTTGTCAGAGAAAAAGCAGAAAGGGGAATTTCCCGTTTTATGCATCGCTTGGATAAGAGTTATGCCCGTTATTTTAATCTAAAAAATGGCCGGAAAGGCACTTTATGGCAGGGAAAGTTTGGAGCAAAACATATAAACGAAGAGAGTTATTTCATTCATATTATCTCCTACATTCATCTTAATATCTTGGATTTATATTTTCCTGTTTGGCGAGAAGGCCAATTGAAGGAAGATGAATGGTCGCAAGCGGCCTCAAAATTAGCCGATTATCCTTGGTCAAGTTATGGTTTTTACCGAAATGGAATAGGTAAGATTCCATTCGTCAATTCAATATTGACAAAGCCAGAATGGTTGGATGAATACTATCCTAATTTAGAATCTTTTGAATTAAATTTACATAATTGGTCCTCTCGATTCATGGATATTGTTGAATAACCCTTGTCGTAACCAGGTTACGACAGCTTATTGGTTATATCCTTGATTGTTATCTCTTTGTCTGTGATGCAAATCGTCATTACTTAGTAATGATTTTGCAAACCGCCTGAAGCGGTTCTTTGATTTTTTAAATAGATTTAAATAGAATAGATAATTTCTCCTCTTTTGCTTTTAATTTCTATTTTTGATACAATAGGGGATAATGTTTTTGCGAAAACCTAAATTTTATTTTGTTTTTTTATTGGCAGTGGCTTTTTTTATCCCTTATTTCGCAAGGGCGAATTCTGTTTCCTTGGGACAGAAAAATGATTTTTTTATCCAGCCAACCTATGATGTTTCAGGCAGAGAGAAAATTTCCGCTACTTTACAAAAGATTGGCCAAAGAGCTTATTTCTATGTTGAGACAAAGTGGTGGGATGGTCTTAGCTATCAGGAGAAGCAGGAGATGGAGCAGGCGATCCAATCGCTTGATTTTGAATTTTCTCAAAGAATTTATCCTTCTCTTACTTCTGTTTTTGGTTTTGAATGGAAGCCGGGCATTGACCGAGATAATCTCGTCACTATTTTAATCCACCAAATGGCGGGCGAGGCAAGAGGATATTTTAACGAAGCTGATGAATATTCAAAATTCGAGGAGCCGAAATCAAACGAGCGAGAAATGATTTATTTAAACGCCGATATTCTTACCAGCAATCTGGTAAAGAGTTTCTTAGCCCACGAATTTTCTCATCTTATTTCCTTTAATCAGAAAGAAAGAACGCAAAATGTTAAAGAAGAAACCTGGCTAAATGAAATGAGGGCGGAAATGGCGCCAACCATTGTTGGTTATGACGCAAGCGAATATAGCGGGAGCAATTTGGAGCAGAGATTGAACATTTTTTTGGAAAATCCTTCCGATTCAATCACAGAATGGCAAAATAAAAAAGGCGATTACGGCGCTTTGAATATTTTTGGCCAGTATTTGTTTGAACGCTATGGAATTAATATTTTAACTGATTCTCTAAGGTCAGCAAAAACAGGCATAGAGAGTCTAAACGAAGCCTTAAAGAAAAATGGTTTTTCCGAAAGCTTCTCGCAGATTTTTACCGACTGGACAATTGCGGTTTTAGTTAATAATTGTCAGTTAGGACAAAAGTATTGTTATCAGAATAAAAACCTGCAGAACTTCGGCGTTATTCCGGCGATGAACTTTTTGCCGGTTAAGGGACGGGGAACATTGGGGGTTAATAATACAACAAAAAACTGGGCGGGTAATTGGTTTCAGATCGTTGGTGGAGAAGGGACAGTGGAGTTTGAATTTAGCGGTGATGCTTCAGGCATTTTCCGCGTACCCTATTTAAAGAGAGATTTAAGCGGAAAATACAGTCTTGAATTTTTGTCATTAGATGTGAAACAAAAAGGGAAGGTGACATTAAATGACTTTGACAAGAATTTTAAATCTTTGGTCATCATTCCTTCGCTTCAAAGCAAAATCTCCAACTTTGTTAATCCCGAGCCATCGCTTCCTTATTTTTGGTCAGTTTCTACTCTAGGAGATGAAAGCAGCAACAATTCCTCTTACTTAGTTGAACCGATAAACAAGATGTCAAGAGAAGAAATCTTGGCAAAAATCAGCGACATTGAGAATATTCTCCGGCAATTGAAAGATCAGCTGACCAAGTTAGCTTTGCTTGATGGCGCTGTTTCCGGAGATGTTTCTTGCGAGCGGCTAGACGAGAATCTTTCTTTTGGGACGAAGAATGACAATCAGGTAAAATGCCTTCAGCAGTTTTTAAAAAATCAAGGGCAAGAGATCTATCCTGAAGGTTTGGTTACCGGCAATTTCGGGACGCTGACTAGGGCGGCAGTGATTAGATTTCAAGAAAAATACGCCAGCGAGATTTTAATGCCATTTAGTTTAACCCAAGGCAATGGCTTTGTCGGCGAGAGAACAAGAGCAAAAATTAATGAATTGCTAGCGACTAATTAAGACAGAAAATTGTCTTGAGTTTTCCACAGGGCAATCTTGACAAGCTTTCTCAAAAAAAATGGTATACTAGATAAATGTTAAAACAGTTTTCTATTTTTGAATTTACAAAAAACGTAATCAAAAGATCCCTTCTTTTCGGAGTCGGGATTTTTTAGTTATTGGCGGCTGATTAATCTATTCTGTTCAACCTGATTCTGTTCAACTTACGCTAAAACCTTAAATTTATATAATAGTCATCAAGGTTCTGCGGAGCTAAGCTCGGCTTTGCGAGGCAGAGCCGAGCAGGTTCTTATATCCCACAACAAGTGTGTGATATCGTAAGTTGTTATTTATATGTTATTATCTTTTCCTGCTTTGGCAAGCCGCCAAGGTATGACATTTCTAAATCCTTGGAAGTATGACATTTCTATTTCCCGTTGACATCACCGCCAAAAGGATTGACAAAAGCAAAATTATTTGCTAAGATACAAGGCAGTTAGTGAGCGTATCCTAGCTAAGGGCGAAAGGCCTCCCTCGAGCGAGGTCTTTTGCTTTTATAAAAATGTTTTTTTTGCTTGTATTTTTTCTATTTTTTCTTTACACTGAAATTGGGTCGGGAGGCAGCACTCACAAAACAACTTAGTTAGGAGTTTACTCTCCTGGCCCATGAAAATCACCCACTGGAAGGGTGATTTTCATTTTCGTTCTTCTCTGGTATAATACTAAAACTATGAGCGTTAGTAAGCTAAAAAAAGCCCTAGCTGGTCTAAAAGAGAATGTTCCCTTAAAGGAGTGGACGACTTTTAAAATCGGCGGACCGGCAAGGTATTTTTTAGAAGTAGAGACAAAAGAAGATTTGATCGAAGCCGTCAAGCTAGCCAAAGAAAATAATCTTCCCTTTTTTGTTTTAGGCGGCGGCAGCAATCTTTTGGTTTCGGATAATGGCTTTGACGGCTTGGTGATTCAAATGCAATTTACGAAATACGAAATAAAAGACACAAAGATTATTGCTCAAGCAGGGGCTAAGCTAAACGACATTGTTAATTTTTCTCTGGAGAATTCTTTGAGCGGGCTTGAGTGGGCGGCTGGCATTCCTGGGACAATCGCTGGCGCGACAAGGGGCAATGCCGCCGCCTTTAATGGAGTCATAGCTGAAAATGTTTCTCAAGTAGAAGCGTTTGACGCTGATTCTTTTGAGATTAAAAGATTTAAAAAAGAAGATTGCTGTTTTAGGCCAAAAACCAGTCTTTTCAAGCAGAATAAGAGCTTGGTGATTCTTTCAGTTGAGCTTCAACTGCTAAAAGGGGAGAAAGAAAAAATCAAAGAGTTAATCAACAAACATCTTGCCTTGCGGAAAGAAAAACATCCTTTGGAATTTCCTTCAGCCGGCTGTGCTTTTGAAAATTTTATTGCTTCTCCGGAGCAGTTTTTAAAATGGCCAAAAGAATTTGAAAAATTCAGAGAAAAAGGAGTAATTCCGATTGGTTTTCTCATTGAACAATGCGGCCTCAAGGGAAAAGTCATTGGCGCTGCCCAGATTTCGGAGAAACACGCTAATTTTATTGTTAATCTCGGCAAGGCAAAAGCAGAAGAAGTGCGAGAATTGATTGGACTGGCAAAATCTAAAGTAAAAGAAAAATTCGGGATTGAGCTTAAAGAAGAAATCCAACAACTTGGCTTCTAATCAGAAAGATATGTTAAGATGTGCTGGGCTAGATTTTTAAAAATTAATCTATTTATAAGACTATGAGAATCAATATTAAAGCAACTAATATCGAATTAAACGAAAAATTAAAAGAATTGGTAGGGGAAAAATTAAAGCACTTGGAAAGATTTGAAGAAGACTTGCGAAAAAAAGATCCGTTGCCCTCTGGTCAGCGAAAAGAAGATGAGAGAGTTGATGTTTTTGTAGAGTTAGAAAGAACGACGAGGCATCATCAAAAAGGCGATGTTTTTCGGGCAGAGATGCAAATGATGATTGCCGGTGAAAGCTTAATGGTAGAAGCTTTAGCTGATGATTTACGAGAGGCAATTACTGAAGCGCGGAACAAACTAGAAAGAGAGATTATTGAACGCAAAGAAAGACGGCAACCCTGACTCTTAACCTCCCTAAAATCCTCTAACCCCCCTTAAATTCCCTTAAAGGATTTTAGAGGAGCTTTAGAGGAGCTTTAGAGGAGCTAAAGGGAACCTCTAAGCCTTCCTCCCTTCTTAAAGTTTCAAGATTTAAGTTTTAAGATTTATTTATGTCTATTCTGACGAAAATTTTGGGCGATCCAAGCGAGAAATTTTTAAAAAAAGCTCGGCCGATCGTAGAAAAAATCAATCATCTCGAATCGCAGTTCGAGAGTTTTTCTGATAAGGAATTGAAAGAAAAGACAGCGGATTTCAGAGAACGTCTAAAAAAGGGCGAAAGCCTTGACAGTTTTCTGGTTGAGGCCTTTGCCCTAACGAGAGAGGCGGCCAAAAGAAATCTTAAACAGCGGCCTTTTGATGTTCAGTTAATGGGCGGCATTGCTCTTCATTGGGGAAAGATAGCGGAAATGAAAACAGGCGAAGGAAAAACTCTGGCAGCCACCTTGCCAGTTTGTCTTAATGCCTTAACTGGCAAAGGAGTTCATGTTGTGACGGTTAACGACTATTTGGCAAGAAGAGACACGGTTTGGATGGGACAAATCTATTATTCTTTAGGACTTTCTATTGGTTGTCTTAATCACGAGCAAGCTTTTTTGTATAATCCTGATTACAAAAAGCCGGATGAAGAAAAAGATCAGATCAGGGACGAGCTCGGCGCTTTTAGGGTCATTGAGGATTATCTTGAGCCATGTTCTCGCAGAGATGCTTATCTCGCTGATATTACTTATGGGACGAACAACGAGTTTGGCTTTGATTTTTTAAGGGATAATATGGCTTCCGAACTCAATCAGCAGGCTCAAAGAGGTTTTAATTTTGCCATCGTGGACGAAGTAGATTCTATTTTAATAGACGAAGCGCGAACCCCCCTGATTATTTCCGCGCCGGACCAAGGCGCCTCAATGCTTTATCAGCAGTTTGCTAAAATTATTCCGCGGCTGGAAGCAGAAGTTGATTATGAAATTGATGAGGAAAGAAAGCTGGCGACGCTGACAGAAGAAGGGATTAACAAGGTGGAAAAAATTCTGGGCGTAGAAAATGTCTATACCCAGGAAAGTCTTGATTATCTTCATCATTTGGAGCAAGCTTTGCGCGCTCAAGTTTTATTTATAAAAGACAAGGATTATGTCATTAGAAATGACGAAGTGATAATCGTAGACGAATTTACCGGCCGCCTGATGCCTGGCCGGCGCTGGTCGGGCGGTTTGCATCAGGCAGTTGAAGCAAAAGAGGGAGTCAAAATTCAGCCAGAATCAAAAACCCTGGCGACAATCACTTTCCAGAACTATTTTAAACTCTATGAAAAGGTGGCGGGTATGACCGGCACTGCCGTGACCTCCAGTGAGGAATTTAATAAAGTTTATAAGCTGGAAGTGGTTTCCATCCCCACGAACAAACCCATGATCCGAGAGGATTTAGCAGATCAGGTTTATAAGACAGAGGAAGGCAAATTCCGGGCATTGGTAGGGGAGATAAAACAAAGGCATGAAAAAGGCCAGCCGATTTTGCTGGGGACGCGCTCCATTGAAAGGAATGAATATCTCGCTAAACTTCTTCAAGCCGAAGGCATTAGCTGCCAACTTCTTAATGCCAAGCAGCATGAGAAAGAAGCGCAGATTATTGCCCAAGCCGGAAGACTTGGAACAGTGACTGTGGCTACCAATATGGCAGGTAGAGGCGTGGATATTGTTTTGGGCGGTAACCCTGCTACTTCGGAGGAAGCAGAAAAGATAAAATCTCTTGGCGGCTTGCATGTTATTGGCACGGAAAGGCACGAGGCAAGAAGAATTGATGATCAATTAAGAGGCCGTTCCGGGCGTCAGGGCGATCCTGGTTCAGCCCAGTTTTTCCTGTCTCTTGAAGACGAACTCTTAAGAGTTTTTGGCGGCGACAAAATTAAGTCCCTGATGGAAATGCTGAAGATGCCGGAAGACCAAGTGATTGAGGCAAGGATGATTTCTAAAACCGTGGAAATGGCCCAGGCGAAAATTGAGGGCATGCATTTTGACATCAGGAAAAGCTTGCTTGATTACGATGATGTTTTGAACCGCCACCGCGATGTTTTTTATAAAAAGCGTCTGGGAATTTTGAAATCATCTGATAAAGAGCTGGAGACGCAGCTGGGGCTAATCTGGGAGAAGCAGAGTTTAAATAGAGATGAGCTTCTCAAAAAAGAAAAAGAGATAGGCGAAGAATTTTATAAATTCCTCCGCGTTTTATTTTTGAGAATTATGGATTTTTACTGGATGAGCCACTTGGAAGATATGGATTGGCTGAAGGATTCAGTCCGCTTGGAAACTTATGCCAATATTGATCCGCTCGTGGAGTATAAAAGCCAGGGCTATCATATTTTTCAGGAAATGATGGAGGAGATTGAGATAAATTTGACCAATGCCATTTCTAAACTGGGCGTTAGGCAAGCAAACGAGAATAGGCCAAGCCGTCCGCTTGATTTATTAAGGACCAATCAACAAGAAACAAAAGAAACAGCGAGAGAAGTTTTCCCCACTCCTAAAGAAAGAGTAGGAAGAAACGATCCTTGCCCTTGCGGAGCAAAGAAGGCAGATGGCCGTCCTGTAAAATACAAGCATTGTCATGGAAAGAATGCATAATGAAACCGATAAAATAAGCGGAGCCCTCCGTAGCCTTGGCGAAGGAGGGCGGATCAGGAAAAAAATATAAGAAATGCTGTGCCCGTCCGTAGCTTTCTTGATCTTCCGAAGTTTTAACGAAGGAGATAGCGAAGGAGGGTCATGGGAGGTGACATAAAGTAGAAGCCGAGAGATTTATTGTAATAAAAGCCAGTCATGTCCCAGAAACTAAAAATTATAATCATAGCAGCTGGAGGGGTTTTAGTTCTTGGAGTAGCGGGGAGCATCATCGCTTATAATTCATTCTTCGGCGCTCCGCAAAAACAAGCGGAATTTGAACGCTTCATCATTCCTTTAAAAGCATCAGAGCAAGACACGATCCAAAAACTTTATGAGCAAGGTTTTATCAAAAATGAGCAGGGCTTTAATTTCGTCCTGGATAGAAAAAATCTGTACGGCAAAATCCAGCCGGGCGGATACAAAATCTCAAAGGGTATGACCGCGTGGCAAATTGCTGATGTCCTAAAAGAACCATACATGAAATGGGTCGTGATTCTTGAAGGACTTCGTAAAGAGCAGATCGCAGAAATTCTTGCCAAAGAGCTGGGTTGGAACGACCAAGTCAAGAAGAATTGGATTACAAAATATACTGCCATGAACTATGACTATGTTGAGGGTGTTTACTTTCCCGACACTTATCTTATTCCGAAGGATGAAGCCCCGCTCCAGATAGCTCAGCGTTTTATTGATAAGTTCAACGAAAAATTCCAGCCCTACGCTGGCAAGTTCCTAGAGGCAAACATCAAATGGAACACAGCACTGAAGATTGCCTCAATCGTCCAGAGAGAGGCGGCAGGTAAAGACGATATGCCTCTTATCGCCGGCATCCTCTGGAATCGGCTTTTAAAAGGGATGAGGCTCGAAACCGATGATACGATCCAGTATGTGCGGGACGACGTCATCCATTACGGCGAGGCGCGATACGATGTTCAGCCGACAAGCTACACAAGCGAGGGCGATTGGTGGAAACCAATTACGCTCGCAGACAAACAGATTGAATCTCCCTACAACACCTATCGCAATGAAGGTCTTCCGCCTCACCCGATCTGCAATCCAGGACTCGATGCCATCGACGCCGTGCTGAATTCAGCCGAAACCGAATGCTTTTATTATCTGCACGACCCAAGCGGACAAATCCACTGCGCCAAAACTTACGAAGAGCATAAAGAAAACATCGAGCAATTTCTAAAATGAGAAAGTTAAAAATATATGCAGACATCGATAGATCGATGTCTGCGAGAGAACTTCATAATGTTTAGAAAAATATTAGGAGTTGACAAGGTTTTGAAAAAATGGTTAAATAAAGAAATAACTTCTCAATAAATTTTTGTTTATGATCTTTAATTATCAAGAAATTTCTCAAGACCTTCTTAACAATCTATCAAAAAGAGAACGGGAAATCATTGCCCGTCGTTTTGGCTTTAAAAAAGAAAGCAAAGAAACTCTTCAAGAGATTGGCAAAGATTTTGGCATTACCCGCGAGAGGGTGCGTCAGATAGAAATTGCGGGTTTGGCAAAGCTAAAAGTGAAGGTTGATCAGAAGAGTCCGGCTTTTCAGTTTTTCTTAAATCAATTTAAGAGTTCGGGAAAATTGAGAAAAGAAGCAGTTCTCCTCGGCGTTCTTAGCCCTGATCTCTCTTTCAAAAACTATGTTTCCTTTTTACTCTTTTTGGGTGAACCGTTTGAAAGATTCAATGAGAATAATGATTTTCATTCTCTTTGGACAATAGACAGAAAAGCGCTCGAGGTAGCGGCTAAAGTAGTCAAAACCGCGGCGAAGAAAATAGAGAAAAAAGGTAAACTGGTGGAAGACAGAGAGCTTGAGTTTTTACTGGAGATTGATCCTGTCGTTTTGTTTTCCTCTTTGGAAGTGTCCAAGAAAATCAAAAAAGGGCCCCAAGGACTTTGGGGTTTAAATGATTGGCCCGAAGTCAATCCCCGCGGCATCAGGGATAAGGCTTACATCATTTTTAACCGAGAGAAGAAACCACTTCACTTTAGAGAGGTGGCAAATCTTATTGACGCGAGCGGTCTTTTCGTTTCCCGCGGCAAAAAAACTCATCCCCAGACAGTTCATAACGAACTTATTAAAGATAATCATTTTGTTCTCGTGGGTCGGGGCATCTATGCCTTAAAGGAATGGGGCTATGAGCCGGGTCTTATTAAAGATATTGTGGTAAAAGTTTTGAAAGAAGCCAAGCATTCTCTTTCCCGGGAAGAAATAATTGAGAAGGTGCTGAAACAGAGGGTTGTCGAAAGAAACACAATTCTGCTAAACTTAAGAAACAAGAAATTGTTTGTTAAAGATAGCAAAGGAAACTATAAACTTCGTCGAGGTTAAAAAATATGACGGACAATTTGGTTCTGATCGTTCGCCTTATTGAAAGTCTTTTTTCTTTCTCCAATAAATTTGTTATTCCTTTTCTCAAGGATTGGTGGTGGGTTTTCCCTCCAGTTTTTCTGATTGGGCCCGTAGCTAATGCTTGGCTATGGTGGCGCCGCTCCCTCAATATTAAAGAGAGAGAATATGTTGTCTTGGAAATAAAAATCCCGGTGGAAATCGTCAAGCCCCTCAAGGCCATGGAAGATGTTTTTGCTTCTTGTTTTTCTTTAGCCATGGATCATGACCCGAGCTTTTGGCGGGAAAAATGGATAGAAGGCCAATGGACATTTTTTCCTTCTCTTTCTTTTGAGATTGCCAGCATTGATGGACAAACTCATTTCTACGTCAGAACAGAAAGGGCTTATCGCGATGGCCTGGAAACAGCTATCTACGCCCAATATCCCGAAGTGCAAATTACGGAAGTGCCGGATTATGTCGAAGCCGTGCCTCAAGATATTCCTAACAAAAATTGGAACTTTCTGGGTAAAGAATGGTATCTGAAGAACCCGAATCCCTATCCTTTAAAGACCTATGAAGATTTTGGTACGGAAACAGAACCAAAAGAAGAAAGAAAGGTAGATCCAATGGCTCATTTGCTTGAGGCCTTTTCTATTTTAAAACAAGGCGAACAGATTTGGCTGCAATTTATCATTTCCCCACCCAATAAAAATTTAGGTTTAGAAGGCGCAGCCTTACGAGATAAATTGGCTCATCGGTCCGCCAAACTCTCGTCGAACCCCATAGTCAAAGCAATAGATTTTATTCTCAATTTTATTCTCAGTACTTTTGGTGTTCTTACGCCAAAACAAGAAGAAAAAAAGCCGGAAGTCTTTCCTTCGGAGATGAGATTGACCCCAGGGGAACAGCAAACTTTAAGAATGCTTGAAAAAAAAGCGTCAAAAACCGCTTATGAAACAACTGTCAGGTTTATGTATTTGGGCAAGAGAGAAGTCTTTTATAGGCCCAGATTAGGATTGCCCATTTCTTTTTTGGGTAGCTTTGCCGTTCCCGGTTATAATTGGTTTGGAACATATAAACCCACCCAGACAAAGGTGAAAGGTTTTCTTTGGTTTTTAGACAAAAGACTGCTTTTCTTAAAACAAAGAAAAATGTTCAGCGGCTACAAAATGAGATATAATCCCGAGTTTCCTGATCCGGGCGGGTCTTCAGTTTTAAATGTAGAAGAATTAGCCACCATTTTTCATTTTCCCGGCAGGATAGCCGCGCCCGGACCAAACATTGAGCGTCTGGAAAGCAGAAAAGGCGAGCCGCCTGCTGGTTTGCCCATCGGATAAATATGCCTACAAATGATGAAATAAATTTTATCGGCGAAACCACTTTTCGCAACAAAAGGGTTAAATTTGGCATTAAGAAAGACGATAGAAGGCGCCATATTTATCTTATTGGCAAGACCGGCAGCGGCAAGACTGCTCTGATGCAGAATATGGCGATTCAGGACATTCAGAACGGCCAAGGAATTGGTTTTATTGATCCGCATGGCGAGGCGGCCGAAGAGCTTTTAAATTACATTCCTTCCAATCGGATTAACGATGTTGTTTATTTCAATCCCGGGGATATGAATTTTCCTGTGGCTTTTAATGTCATGGAAAAAGTCAGCTTTGAAAACCGGCATCTGGTCGCTTCCGGCCTTCTCGCGGTCTTTAAAAAAATTTGGCCTGATGTCTGGTCCGCGAGGATGGAATATATTTTGAATAATACGATTTTAGCTCTTTTGGAATATCCCGGCTCAACTCTTTTAGGCGTCAATCGGATGCTGGGCGATGTTGAATATCGGCAAAGAGTAGTGGACAAAATTACCGATCCTGTTATTAAATCATTCTGGATTAATGAGTTTGCCCGTTACAGCCAGAGGTATGAGACAGAGGCGACTGCCGCCATTCAGAATAAAATCGGGCAATTCATCTCCGCTCCGCTTATAAGAAACATCATTGGCCAGGTTCAATCCTCAATCAATATGAGAGAAGTGATGGACGGAAAAAAGATTTTAATTATCAATCTTTCCAAGGGCAAAATCGGCGAAGACGTTTCTTTACTTTTGGGCGGGCTTTTAATCACCAAGCTCCAGCTGGCAGCGATGTCAAGAATTGATATTCCGGAAAACGAAAGAAAGGATTTTTATCTTTATGTTGATGAATTCCAGCATTTCGCTACCCGGTCTTTTACCAACATTTTGTCCGAAGCGCGTAAATATCGTCTTTGTCTTAGTCTTGGCCACCAATATATTGCCCAGATGGAGGAAGAGGTGGGAGACGCAGTTTTTGGCAATGTCGGTACTCTGATTGTTTTCAGAGTCGGCGCCGAAGATGCGGAATATTTTGAAAAAGAGTTTTCTCCTGATTTTTTGGCTGCAGACTTTGTCAGTTTGCCAAAATACAATATCTATTTGAGGTTATTAATTGATGGAGTTTCCGGCCGTCCTTTTTCTGCCCAGACCTTTCCGCCAACCTTGGCACTTTCGCCGACTAACCGGGAAAAAATTATTAATGTTTCGAGAGAAAGATACACCAGCCCAAGAGAAGAAGTAGAGGAAAAAATCAAAAAGTGGTTTGACCTAGCCGAAGGAGTGAAAATGGCTATTCCCCAGGCTCAAGGGACGCTTTATGACGTAAGATGCAGTCTTTGCGGTAAAGATGCAAAAGTCACCTTTCTTCCTGATCCAACACGGCCAGTTTATTGCAAATCGTGTATGAAAAAAGTGAAAAGAGGCGACACGGTGCCAGCGCCGGAAGTAAAACCAGCTGTTAGCCATAGGGAAAAAGAGTTCAAAGAAATTGTCCAAAAGCCAGCCACTGTTTTTCTGGAAGAAATAGCAAAAAAAGAGCCGAAGACCTCTCTCGGGCAAAAACCAAAGAAAGAAAATCAAACCGACGGAAGTCAAGAGCTGCATCTTGAAGAAGTGAGAAAGGCCTTAGCCAAGGCCCTTAAAAAGACTAAGAAATAATCAGAATCAAAACCAAGAAAGACAATTGCGAAGAACATTTTTCTTCGCAATTGTCTTTAGAGGAGAATGAAAAAAGTTACCGATTTTAAAGTTAAAGGTAAAAAAATTTTGGTAAGATGTGATTTTAATGTTCCCTTAGATAGAGAAGGAAGGGCAATTGATGATTTTCGTATCAGGGAAGCCATTCCGACGATTGAATATCTTCTGCAAAAAGGAGCAAAGGTAATTTTAATGTCTCATTTCGGCGATCCCAAGGGCAAGAAGGTAAAGGAATTGTCACTGGCGTCGATTCAGGAGAAATTGATGGAATATCTTGACTGCTCGATCACTAAAGCAGACGACTGTATCGGCAAAGAGATAGAAGAATGGACAAAGGAAATGCAGGAAGGAGAAATTCTGCTTTTGGAAAACCTTAGATTTCATCTCGGGGAAGAAGCCAACGACCCTGATTTTGCCCAAGCCCTCTCTCGGCTTGGCGATATTTTTGTTAATGACGCTTTTGGCGCTTCGCACCGCGAGCATGCTTCGGTTGTCGGAGTGACTAAATTTTTAGCTTCAGGCATTGGCCTTTTATTTGAAAAAGAAATTAAGAACCTAGACAAGATTTTAAAAAATCCCAAGAGGCCCCTTATAGGAATTATCGGCGGGGCGAAATTAAGCAGCAAAATCAAGCCCATCAGCGAACTCTTGGAAAAAGTTGATTATCTTTTGCTTGGCGGGAAAATAGCCAATACCCTTTTGGCAGAAAACAATCTTTTGAAAGTTGATTCTTCAACTTTGGCTGAAATTGAAGAAGTTGTTCAAAAAATTGATTTAAACAATCCTAAAATCATCTTGCCTCAAGATGTGATGGTGATGGCAGGAAAGCCGCAAGCAAAAAAGATTAACGAGGTAAAAGAAAACGAATCAGCCCTTGATATTGGGCCAAAAACCAGAGAAGCTTTTTCGGAAAAGATTAAAGAAGCGAAAACGATTTTTTGGAGCGGCCCTTTGGGTAAAGTGGACGAACCGGGTTTTGCCGAAGGTTCACTAGTTATTAGTCGGGCGATTAAAGAGAGTAAAGCGTTTTCTGCGGTCGGCGGCGGCGACACCGTCGCCTTCTTGGCAAAAAATAGTCTTCTTGATAATTTCAGCTTTGTCTCTACCGGCGGGGGAGCAATGCTTGAATACCTAAGCGGTGAAAAACTGCCAGCCATCAGCGCTTTAGGTGGTAGATAATCTATGGCAGAGAATAGAGAAATAAAAGGGATTAATGAGGCCGTTTTAAGGATTCTTGCCGCCGCTAATAATAAAGAAAAAATTATTATTTTCGGTGACGGCGACCTTGATGGTGTTTCTTCGGCGGTTATCTTGGAAGAAGCGCTCGAGATTTTAGGCAATCCCGCTTCTTTTATCTTTTTCGCCAATCGGGAGAAATATGGCTATGGTTTAAGCGAAAACGTTTTAAAACTCATTGAGCCTCGGGCGCCGGCTTTGCTGATTGTCTTAGATTGCGGTACTTGTAATCTCAAGGGTGCGGAATTAGCCGCCAAGATGGGTTTTGAAGTCATTATTATTGATCACCATCAGCCCCTAGAAATTCTGCCGGAGAGAGCGCTTATTGTTAATCCCAAACAGTCAGGCGACGAATATCCCTTCAAGGAACTTTGCGCCGCCGCTCTTTCTTATAAGCTGATTAAAGCTTTAGTTTTTGCTGCCGGAAAGCCGTTCTCTCCGGAGCAATTTTTGGAGTTGGCGGCCCTTGCCACTCTTTATGACCAAGTGCCGCTTAAAGAAGACAATGAGCAAATTGTCAATCAAGCGCTTTTTTCTTTTCCTCAAACCAAAAGAATCGGCCTTAAGATCCTTTACGAATTGATGGAATGCCGGATTTTTGATAGGCCGGAAATCCAGGAAAAAATTATTCCGATACTTTCGGCAGCAGGATACAGGGATTATAAAAACGAGGCCTTTCCCTTTTTACTGGAAAAGCGTTCCCGGCAGAAAGTGAAAAAAATGGCCTTAGAATTGATGGAAAAAAGCAGAAGAAAAAAAGAAAGAATCAGCGAAATTATGATTGAAATCAAAGAGAAAAGAGATCTTTCTCAAGTGATTATTTTTGAAGGAAGCAAAGACTGGCCATTGTCCCTTTTGGGAACAATTGCTTCTAAACTTTGCGAATATTATCGCAAGCCAGCTTTTATTTATCACGAGGGAGAAGAACAAAGCCAAGGTTCGGTGCGGGTGCCGTCGGAGATGGACGCGATTATGATGATGACGCCTTGCGCCAAGATTTTACTTAATTACGGCGGTCATCCTCGCGCTTCTGGTTTTGGCTTAAAAAATGAGAACCTTGAGAAGTTCAGAAAATGTCTTATTGATAATTATCAGTTAGTTTTTTAATTATTTCTTGAAACCTGGAACTTAAAACCTGAAACATAAATTAAGATGGAACAAAAGACGTATCACGAAGAGCTAAAATCTAAAATGGATGAATACGCCCATCTTGTTTACGGCTTGACAAGGAGTTTTCCAAAAAAAGAATTATATGGTATTACCTCGCAATTGCGCCGATCGTCACTTTCCGTAATACTGAATTATATTGAAGGATATGCGAGGGAGACGGATAAAGCCCATAGAAATTTTCTGATGATTTCATACGGTTCGCTAAAAGAATCAAAATACCTTTTAAATTTTTCAGTTAAAGAAGGATATTTGTCTAAGGAAGAATATCAAAAATCACTCATCTTGGCTGAAGATATTGGCGCAATGTTATGGGGAACGATCAAAAATTTATAATAAGTTTTAAGTTTCACGTTTCAAGATTATGAAGAACGTTATTATTTACACCGATGGCGGTTCCCGCGGCAATCCCGGTCCATCCGGCGTCGGCATTGTTTTTTGTAATGAAAAGGGAGAAGCAATTAAAAAATATTCCGAAGGTCTAGGCGAAGCGACAAATAATGAAGCGGAATATCAAGCAGTGATTTTTGCGATGGAAAAATTCAAACTCGTTTTTGGCAAAAAAATTGCCAAAGCCTCGGAAATTGAATTTCGCTCTGACTCCCAGCTTTTAATCAGGCAGTTGAACGGAGAATACAAAGTGTTGGACGAAAAAATCCAGAAACTTTTTCTTGAAGTCTGGAATCTAAAACTTGATTTTAAAAAAGTAAAATTCAAGCTTATTCCTCGGGAAAAGAACAAGGAAGCTGATAGCCTAGCCAATGAGGCGATGGACAGCCAAAAGAGAACGAGGACGTTGATATAACTTTAGGGGGCTTGAGTCTTGTCGGAGACGTGTCAAATCATTTAACTATCTAACCGAAACAGCATTTTCCCGGACACAGGAAAATCTAACCGAGATCTTCTTTTTAAAGTCGACTTTTAATGAATTGTTTTTGTCGT
>Ga0315274_10000820_pt1 | contig 48336 bp, 69 predicted proteins | sample YL17G02_20_MG_FD_203700 | JGI IMG/M metagenome (GOLD analysis project Ga0315274, IMG submission 203700) | Sediment microbial communities from Yellowstone Lake, YNP, Wyoming, USA - YL17G02_20 | ecosystem: Environmental > Aquatic > Freshwater > Lake > Sediment | place: USA: Wyoming | collected... | reverse complement strand
CGCTATCGACGCTCCACCGCGCGGCGTCGCCAGGCGCGCCGATGCCCTCCGGCGCTTCGACCATCCGGTGGTCGCTGGTGATAAGCCGGAACGTGTAGACGCCACGTTGCGTCGGCAGCCAGACGCCGATGTGAAACCGCCCGCGCGTCCAATCCTGCGCGAGGCACAGGTCAGGCTGGCGCGGCTCGGCCAGCGGCTCCGGGATGGTGGGGATGAGAACTTGAAGCTCGACGGCCCTGATCTCATCCCTGATAACCTTGGTAGACACGCTGAGCATCCTGGCAGCTTCCGCGATGTAGTACGCGCGGCGCGTTTCGGGGAGCTTCGCCAACGCGGCGGCCAGCCGTTTCGTCCACGCGATCTGCTCTGTGATCATCGCCTCTTTCGGGAGGTCGCCCAGTGTCGGAATGTCCTTCATTAGGTCCAGCACTTCGTCGCGCTGCTCACCCGCCGCCGCCGGTGTCGCCGCTATGATCAGGTTGTCCAGCCGGTGGCCGGCACAGTGCAGGTCGTTGACGTCCGTAGCGTCGGGCATTTCCAATACCGTGACCGATGCGGCGTGGTCCGCCAACGACGCGCAGACCTTCTCAGCGCCGCGGCGGCCGGGGTCGTCACCGTCGAAAGCGATCACGACATCCTGGCCGCGGAAGAGCGCGCCCCACTCCTGGCGCCAGCCGCCGGCCCCACCAGTGGAGGTCACGGCACGCACATCCTGGTGCAGGATACTGAGGCAGTCGCTTTCACCTTCACAGACGATAATCGGGCCTTCACCCACAAGACTTTCCAAGGGCCAGAGCCGCATCTGGCCGTGACCCGGCGTGTTGATGACCTTATTCTTCGCCGCGCGCTGTGCGGCCATGCGGCGGACGTTGACCAGGTTCCCTTCCTCGTCGTGGATGGGGATCGTCACACGTTCACCGTCAAACCCAACGTTGTAGTGCTTCAATATCTCCACGTCGCCGATTCCGCGGCTTTCAAGGTAGTGCAGGACGTCAGGAGTAGTTACGAGTGCAGCGTGCCAGGCGGCGATCTTCGTAGGTATAGGCAAACTCACGTTCAGCAGGTCGTTGACGATGGCATCGGCGTGGTCGTGGGCGCATTGCTCAACTGCTTGGACGAACGTAACGGCGCTGCCGCTTTTACCGCAGGCGAAACATTTCCAGAGGCCGGTATCATCATTGAACGAGAGCGATGGTTTATTATCGCCGTGGAACGGGCAGATGGCTGCCCGCTCTCCGGCGTAGTTCCGCCCGCTTGTAACGCGGGTGTACCGCTCGAACACCGGCGCGTACAACGTCCGGCCACCCCCTCCCCACGAGGCCCGCCCCAGTCCAACACTTAGTCGGAATCACATTCCGAGGCGAACCGCATGGCCGGCGTGATCACGGCCTGCTGCCCCGACTTAGGCGCCGGCCCTTCCTGGTCGCGCCGGGTTCCCTCGATCTCAAGCCCGTAAACGGTGGTATCCAGCGTTTGCCGCGTCGTTCGAGTGATCAGGAAGTCCTGTGCTGTCACCATGTCCTCCGTTGTCGCCTCGAACTTCCCGCCCAGTTGTTTGACCGCAACTAACAGCATCATGCGCTGCCAGTGCAGTTGCCGGTCCCGCGCTTTTAGTGCGCAGCACTCGGACGGGTACGTGCATGAACTAGGTTTCACGCCTTGCTTACCTCCTGTTCCAACTCCTGATCCAACTCCGCGCCCTGAAGCATCCCATCAACTTCGGCCCTGTAGTAGCACCACGCAGACAGAAAGGACTTCGCCTCTTCGCCTGAGAGGTACGGACAGTCAGCCCGGCCCATGCCGTTGATGATCTGGCCCTGGGCGTCCGTTGGGTGCTGGGCGCCCTGGAGCACGACGCAAATCTCAGGGCCGTTCTTCTCGACGAACATCACTCGCGCCATCGGGATTAGATGCCGCGCGCCGTCGAAGATAGTTTCACTGGGTTTCACATTCTTCACCTCCTCCTGTGATCGTGCAAACAAGTTGAGGGCGACGGCCGGAGTTGAACCGACCGCGCATCTCTGTAGCTACAGGATGCGCGCGCCCTTCCTCTCGGAAGAAGCGAACAGAAGAGCCGTTTACGGGTGGCCTACCCCACTACGCTCTCCTGGCGTGGAAAACCGCCACGCTACGTCGCCGTAAATCTCAGTGCTCTGTGCTAACCTCTCCTCGCGGGGTGCAGTGCGCCCGGCCAGGACAAGCTGGCGACGAGCGGTACGAACGGAGGCCCGCCCCGCCGCCCCCTCGGGGCGGACCACAGCGCATCAACCAGCGGGCGAGGGCCGGGTCGCGCCCGGCTTCGAGGTCGCGGCGGGCTAGGGCTATAGACCCACGGCCCGCACTCGGACAAAGAACATCCTGCGCCTTACCCCTCGACCTAGCAGTCTTCAGGCACGTCGTGTACCGCGCTGCCTCACCCACTAAAACCTAGTTAACCGTGACGATCTTCGAGGTGCTTGCGGATCTCACGGCGGATTGTGTCTTCCAGCTTATTCTCAACTGCCCGCGCTACTTCTTCCGCCTCGCCTGGCTTTAGCTCGATCCCGTCTCCTTCCGCCACGTCTTCAACCTCACTGGCTTCTACGATGTCCCCCATTTTCTCACCTCCAACTGTAACAGGCGGAGGCCGGATTCCAACCCAGCACCCCTTGTTGCTCCACGTGGCGCCCCGCTTAGTGGGCCGACAGGCCCCAGCGGCCTAAAGCACCGCCCCGCAAGTGACGCCCCGTACCTACCCCACCCGCGCTGCCGCGCGTGCTCCGCCTGCCAAACTGGTGCCGGCGCCGGGAGTTGAACCCGGATGCTGCTGTGGAAAGCAGCGGCATTGCTTTAGAAGAGCGCCGCGTCTACCGTTCCGCCACGCCGGCGTTCTCGCTACTTCGCTGCCGGAGCGTCCCCGTCGTAGGCGATTTTGCGTATCTCGACTGCAACAGACTGGCCCTCGGGCTGCATTTTCAACATGCACTCAGCCAGGAACACGAGGGTGTCATAGCGGGACGTGAACACCCACTGGATGGCGTCGTCGCAGGCGTCGATGATAAACCCGTTCTCCGCAGAACTGAGACGGTAAGCCTTGTAGCCACTCATATGCTTGTCCCCCTTTTCGTCCAGGGCACGCGGCCCGCGCCGCCGCGTGCCCGTACTGCCTCGACCTGCGCTGCTGTGTCTGTGGTCTACGCCTCTTGAGGCGGCTCACAGGTGTCGCGGCTGCTGGTAGCTGTGCTCTGCATCGCAACCGAGTCGGCGGTTGACACCAACCTGCTCAGATGCGCGTCAACAGCTGCGTGCACGTCAGACGGGTAGGCACATGAGTAGTGCCGCGCCGGACGGGAGTTGGAAGGGTCACACGTTACCAAAAAGCCGTTCTCGATCCGCGCGATGACGATTTGCCCCAGGATCACGTTTTGTGCGTCCATACATTCACCTCCCTCGGAACGTGGTCGGCTCTCCGATCTACGGCACCCGGCGGACGCCGGCCCCACGAGTGCGTGGGGAAGCGACAACCTGGTCCAAGGCCGTACCGACTACTCCACCAGGGCTTGTAGCGGGCGGCATAGCCTTCAACAGAGCGTTGCGGTCGATGGCGTTGGTCTTGTCGTACCGCCGGCCGACGACACCGTAAATCAACCCGCCGTCGAGCCACTTCACGTCGAAATCGCCGCTATGCTCCCTGAGCTTCTCCTCAAAGCGGTCAGGTCCAAGGACGGCGCGGCCCAGGCTCCCGAGCTTGTACGCGTCGTTGCCGCGGACGAAGAACGATTCGATGAACGCATGGCCAGCCAGCGTCTCGTGGCCCTCGACCGTCAGCTTGACGCCGACGACAATGTACGGGTTGCCATCTTTGCCCGTCCCATCACGCATCGCGTCGTCGGCCACGGAGACGCGTAGCAGGTAGTTGCCGTCAGGAATCAAGGCTGGCTGCTTGAGCGGTGTAAGGTCGTTACCGAATTGCAGGACAGTACTGCTTCCCGCCCCTGACCGCTGCTCAGGCATCGTAGAGATCACCTCGTGCGTAGGATTCGATAATCGTACCTAGGTTCGGCCCGCCAACCCCATGCGCCAGCGCGACCACCGGCGGGAAGCCGGGGTTCTTGCCCATAAGGTCAACGGTTGGCGAAATGTGGAGAATGTGGTGATGTACCAGCGCACCTCCCTCAACCGGAGAACTCACCGCGCTGCTCAGGTGCGCGATGGCGTTGAAGTAACCTGGTACCTTGTCCGCGAAGCCCTTCTGCGCGCCAAGGGGTTTGGTCTTGATCGACCCCTCGTCGCAGAACTCCCAGCACACGAAGACGACGTGCATAGGGAGATCGCGCAGGGCTGACACGAACTCACGAACTATCAGCTGCATCTCGTACCAGTCACCCTGCTCCGGCCGCACAGGATCGCGCATTGCACGTCGGTTAGGGCCAGCCCCTTCGGCAACCCCTACGGCAACGACCCGGCGCAGGATCTCATCCTGAAGTGCCGTGCCGCCATCGATGCAGAGAGTTTGGTACGGATGCTTCTCGAACTGCAGGTACTCAACCAGTTCGCGCAGCTGCTCGACGATTGACCCGGCAGGGTCAAGCGGCCATTTAGGGATCTGAACGCCTAGCTGACTTTGAACCGGGCGGATAGTCGCGTCGGAGATGTGCTCCTCCGGCACGAACAGGAGAGGCGTCGGGCATAGGCAGCATTGGTGTGTCTTGCCCACACCCGGTTGCCCGTACAGCAGGATTTTCATATACTGGGGGCTATCCCCACAGTATGAAATCCGGCCTTTGGCCGGGGCGGCGGCAACCAGCCGTACAGGCGACGGCGCGGCAACAGGCGAAGCCGCTTTAGCTGCCGCCTCGCCCAGTACGGGTATTGCGGCCGCCCGCCCACGCCGTTTCTTGATCGGTGCTACGGCGGTATCTACCTGGTCGGTGACTGGCGGTGCCGCCGCCTCCGCCATCTCCGCCACCATTTCCAGCCCCGCCAGCAAGGCGTCGGCTGCGGGGTGTACGACTATAGCTGCAGCCGCTGCGGCGGCGGGGGTGGGCACCAGCCTGCCGCGCACGCTGCCGGTGAAGTTGAGCAGCGGTATGCCGGGAGTGACGGTAGTAGGGGTCGCAACGGCCACACTCTCCGCTGCCGCCGCCTTGGAGGGACGGCCACGCTTGGGTTTCGTCACTTCTACTTCTGCCGCGGGTGTGGGCGCCACCGGGCGCGTGCCCGGTGCGGCAGGTGCGGCGCCTCCACGTCGGAGGACGGCCGCAACGACCTGCGGAACTGGCTTGACGAGTGCCGGCGGCAACGTCGGCGGTGTGATGGTTGCCGGCCCTGGGCCTGAGACAGCCACACGCCTGATCGTGATCATGCGGGAGAACCTCCTTTGTGTCTACGCGTCCTCTTCCCACCGGCTGCCCGGCTCCTCAGCGGCGGGCGTGACGGCAGCGAACGCGTTCTCGACGATGTAATCGACATCGTTCTGCGTGCCCCGGCTCAGGGCTTCGCAGAGGTCGATGTACGGGCCGCGGCAGCGCCACGAGCAGACCTGAATGACCGGCCGCGGCAGCCAGTCACGTTCGGCGAGGATACGTCGGTACAGAGCGTAAAGCAGTCGCTGCACCGATGCCAGGCCAGTATCGTTGAACGTGATCGTGTTGTACACGATCACATCCTTCTTCGCCCTGGCTGGGTCCACTTTACGGATTTGGACCAGGACCAGGCCGGCGACCGGCATCTTGGGGAACATCTCGCGGCTGGCCCAGGCGTAGACCCCGAATTGTAGCACCATGTGCAGTACAAGGGGGTCCATCGCGTTACGTACGGTCTTGTACTCCAAGGGCCAGCGCACGTCAACCGTCGTCGGCAACTGCTTGCCCTCGAACGGCACGATTTGGGCATCCAGCGTGCCCGCGACGACGGCCCCGGCGCGGTAGCCGGTGTCGGGGTTGCGCAGCCGCAGGGTGAAGGGTCGCTCAGCGGCCACGACGCGGAACGGTAGTGACGGCGCCCAGATTGCGTAGGCATCGAGGAGCTTGTGTGCCAGTCCGATGTCGTCAGCGCGTTCCTTCTGCCGCTCGGGCGACAGATTCTCGTCGATGTACGCGTTCATGGCAATGCGGACGGCATCCACCGGTGCGTCGGGCGTGTTGAACGCCGCGACGCCGGCGTGGACTAGTCCGCCCACAAACAGCTTCTGCTCGACCTGTTTAGGAACCAGGCCGCAGACGTGCTGAAGGAAGTACCGCCGCGGACAAATTAGGTACGTCTCCAACGCGCTTGCGTGAAGCTCAGGCAAACCCTCAGCCGTCACCGGGAACGGTAGCGGTGCTGTACGCCGCCAGCTGTGGCCGTTTGCGCGCGCTGGATGTGCTGTGAGTACTTTCTTTCTACCCAACTTCGCTCACCTCCTGGAAGTCCCTGCGCAGCCCGCGCAGGGCTGTTTCAACCATCAGCCCCTCACTAATCTGGTCTTCTTTCCGTGCCAGCACCTCCTCGATATAATCATCCACCGTATTCGCGGCCTGCAAAACAATGACGTGCACTGGCTTGTCCTGGCCGCGCCGATGCAGCCTATCCTCAGCCTGCACGTTCACGTTGGGCACCCAATCGTGGTCGGCGATGACGCAGATGTCAGCGGCTTGCAGGTTCAAGCCCATGCCGGCGGCGCCGAACGTCCCGACCAACACGCGGCAAGCCGGGTCGTCGGAGAACCGCCGCACTTCATCCCAGCGGCGCTTGTCCGACATCTCCCCGGTGATAAGGGCTGGGGCGGCACCTTTCCGCTCAGCACGGTTATGTAGGATCTCGGCGTACTTGCGGAAGGTCGTGAATGCTACCACCTTGTGGTCAGCGTGGTAGTCCTCTACGATGTCGCTGAATACCTCAGTCTTGGCGGCCCAGACATCGGCGCCACCTATCAGGACGGGAGTGCAGGCGACCTGCCGCAACCGCATGATTAAGGCAATGACCTCGGCCGCAATTACCCAACGTGTTGCGCCGTCCGACCCCAGGGCGTCGAGCTTGGCCATGCCGTACACCGCCAGTTCGCGGTAAATGCGCTTCTGCTCCGCGCCCAGTTGGAGCCGCACGAACTCGCGGCTCTTGGGTGGGAGGTTGAGGAGTTCCTTCGTCCGCCGGATGAAAAAGCCCCCCAGATACGTCTGGAATCGTTCCGGGTCGCGCAGATGTACCTGGCGCACGTCCCAACCGCCAATCATGTCTGGGTGAAACCATGTTTCAAGCCACTGCCACCGGCTCAGGTGGTGCGGCTCATCCACCGTCCTGAGAAGCGACCAAAGCTCAGCCAGGTTATTGTTCACCGGGGCGCCGGAGAGGAGGTAGACGTGCTCCGCGTGGTCAGCGGCGGCCCAGATGGCCTCCGTGCGGAGGGCCTTGGGGTTCTTGATCTTGATCGCCTCATCAACGATGAGCGCCAGGCCGGCGCTGGGCAGCTGGCAGAGAAGGTCACGGTGGGCGACCACGCCCTCGTAAGTGGTGACGAGCCAGCGCGCGTCGGGCAAGACCGCGGCGGCGGTGGGCACGATCTCCGCCGTGCCGACGCCCCAGCGGCCGATTTCCCAGAGCCAGTTATAATGAAGGCTCTTCACGGCCACGACGATGATGCGCGATGCGCCCACGCGTTCACAGGCGCGAATGGAGGTCGGCGTCTTGCCCAAGCCCATGTCGTCGGCCAGGAGCGCGCGCCCGGCGGTGTTCAGGTAGAGCACCGCGACGCGCTGGTGAGGGTCGAGGTCACGCCCGAACTCGCCGACATCCGCATCCGGCAGCGCCGCGATGTCGCGCAGGGCCGCGTATCGTTCCTGCTCCGCCTGGAGATGCGCGGTGCAGGATGGAGTGCAAATGACGTGAGGGACGGTTTGGGCGATGCGCAGGAGGTCCGCGCCTAACGGGAACCGCCAGGCTCCCCGCTCCTTAGACCAGCGACCGCCTGCCGCCCGAGCGGCGAAGCGGTCCTCGTACCGTGTACGCAGAAGCAGGGCGTGCGGGCTGCCCGCGGCGCCCTGCTCAATTTCGAGGGTCGGCATTAGAAGCAACCCTCCCTCTCTTCGCCGGTTCGGTGGGGGGTGGGGACAAGAGTGGGTCGAGACGCGCGTAGCCGGCGCCGTCGAAGATTTCGTCGATGCAGCAACGCAGCACGTGCGCGATCTTAATCGCGGTGCGTAAGCTGGGGTGACGTTTGCGCTGCTCAATCTTCGTCAGTGTGCTGGCGGCGATGCCTGCGGCGCGGGCAAGGCGGTACACGTTCAGCCGCCGTTCGTCGCGCCTAGTTTGTATGATTGTGCCGGTACGGCGCCGCTTTGCCACTCTTATCCCTCCCCCACCTTTATATGATACCACGAGGGGTACACTCTGTCAAGGGGCCGGCCTCCGCTCGTCGCCGCGCGCGTTTAGGACGTACTCCCGGCGCGCGTGGCCGTATGTGACAGGCACAGAGAGTTCCCCACCCAAAGGCTGGAACTCGAACTCGCCGATCACGTAGCCTGTGTTCTGCGTACCGTTAAGCACATCAAGGAACTCAGCCAGCGCGGTCAGCTGAGTTTCGGTCAGAGTCAGCACTCGCGTTGCCACCTCAGATTCACCTCCCCTCAGTAGAATCTGGCAGCTTCTGCCTATACGGTCTTCTCAGTACGTCGAACCGCACGACGACGCGGAGACGGCTGTTCGGCACCAGTGCTGCCGACCGCCGCTGCCGACGTCCTCCGACGGCGCGTCTTGGGCGGCGACACGGACGGTAGGGCCATGGTCATGCGCGTCTTGATGAGATCGTAAATGTACGCGCAGAACCTGTCGATGACGTAGCCGCCTCCTACGACCACGAGGATCAGGAAAAAGACACGCAAGACGACCTCCTCCCAACTGTTAGGCGCAAAAAACATCGTCACACCTCCTTTCGCGTGCGTGGAGTGACCGAAGAAGTTCTGGGGGAGCGCGTCCATGGCTTACACCTCCTTTCGCGCACGTGGGGCGACCCACACGTTGGGGCGTATGTCCAACACCTTGATGCCCTGCGTCCCCAACGCGCTCCGCAGTTGGTGTTGTAACCTGCGCGCTGAAACATCGACGGGCACCTCCACCTTGATGTCAATGTGCCTGTTCACCGCGAACAGGTCGAGGGTTGGGGCCGAACCAGCGGGAATCATGTGCGTGCCGCAGACGGGGCAGTCCTCCGTAGCTGACGGCCAAACCGTGCCGATCAAGTTATGGCAGATTGGGCACGTGACGCGACGCCAGATGGTGACGCCGAAAAGCCGAACTACGTGACACCTTGTGGTAAAACTGCGTATGGGCGTCAGAACCACCTCCGTTTGCGCGCGACGTAGCTCGACACAAGGCAGAAGACGAGCCACGCCACGATGGCTATCTTGCTAATCACGTCGGCCCAGCGCGTGCAGCCGACGCACACACTTGTTGTACGCGTTGATGAAGATCAACGCGCGGGGCACGTCCTTGGTATCCAGGGCGGTCCTGATACCCGCCTGATACTGCACGAGCAGGCGCCCCTGGCCAGCCGCGCGCTGCACGCCCAGGTGAAGAGCCGCACGGTCGGCGTCCGCAACCGTAAAGTCCTCCAACATCGGCATGAAATCGACCATCACGCTGCGCTCGTCGGTGGTGTACGCGATGCGTAGGCCGACAGGGGATGTCAGCCCCTGCGCCTCGGCGGTTTCGCAGAGGACGCGCATTCCCTCGGCGCTAACGTGCGCCGTGACGCCGTTTTGGAATGTGAGGGTCTTTACCCCGGCCGGCGTCTCCCCGATTATCTCCTCGATTCGGCCCTCTTTTCGGGGTGGCGCCGCCATCGGCGTTCGGATCCCCTCGCGCTGATCGTCCATCGCTTGATCCTCCTGCCTGTTCCGATCCTCTGGGTTCACTGCTACCACCTTCCTTGGCACCATATTCCCTGACCTCCGCCTCCAGGTCGCCGGGAAAGCTGGCCTCGATCTCAGCCAACGCGTCCGCGAGGGGCTGGTCAGTTTCGTACTCCAGCACCTTAATCCCTTGCTCCTGGAGCGAGGCGCCTGTGACACGGATGACGCGAATCATGGCTGCGGTTCCTCATCCAACTTCAGGTTCAGCTTGAAGGCGGTGTCGCGCACGGTGTTAGCAGCTTGTACAGCGGCTTGCACGCAGGCGGCGAGGCGTTCACGAAGCTCGTCTTGTAGACAGTGCACGGCCGTGCCGTACGCCGCCTGCAACGTGTCACCTTTGCCCTCCGAGTAAACAGGTACTCCCTGCGTGCCGACAGCCAGTTCGACTGTGATGTAAACGATGTACTTGCTCCCCTCTTTCTTCATCGCGGGCCTACCCTTGACCTCAATTATGCGGACGCTCTCAAGGGCCATCACGTCCTCCAGTTTCACAGTGACCCCTCCTCACCGGAGTAGTTCAAGCTCTGCCCTGTCTTCACTTGCCGGAACCCTCCCAGTTCGCGCCGTGCTTCTTCATCAGGAACCCGTCGAGGGCGTCCAGGAGGACTTCCGCCCCCACCTGCGCGATGTCGTTGCGCACTTCATCGGCCTCGGTGGTGAAGAAAGCCCACAGGTCCGGGGAGCTAATGCGGTAGCCGTTACGTGAGGCAACTAGCAAATCCCGGATGTCCTGCGCCGTGTAGTTGCCGACCATATCGCCCCGCTCCTCCCGGTACGCGTTAGCCTCCTCCCGAAGCGACGCGTCGTCATGAGCGGTGATGAGACGTGTTAGGACTGCACGCGGGCCAACCCAGGCGATGAGTTGCGCGAGGTATGCGGTGACGGCCTGCCAGTCCCACTGTGTCTTGTCAGGATCGGCCACGTCCTGCGCGACGGCATCCGTTGTCGTCGCCAAACCACGCCATGCCACAGCGGCCACGCTGCCGCGCGTGAGTTCGCACAACGCGTCGCCACTGCGGATAGTGTAACGCCCGCGAATCGCGTTTGCCACCGCCCGCAACCGCGTAAGGAGTCCTAGCTCCTGCTCAGGATCAGCGGTTACGTCGAGTTCCCACCCCGCCCGCAGCAGAGATTCGGCCAGATCCGGCGTCAGGGTGGCGCCGACGACGACGACACGCTTGTTGGCAACCATCTGTACCGGAACATCCTCTACGCGCACTTCGTCCACAAAGAGCGTCAACGCTGGCGTGCCATGATGCCGACACCGCAATGCGGCGGCCAGAACGCCGTCAGGTGATGGACGCACGATCAGGATCGTGTACGTTTCCAGGCTGCTCCACTTCTGCCCGCTCATACTTAGACCCTCCTCTGCTTGATTAAGTACTTACGGAGGCAACGTTCCACCAGGAAGTGGACGTGACGGCGCTCCCACCCGTCGAACTTGATGGGTGTAGGCCGGCAGTAACGCCGTGCGAGTTCGTCCAGGGGGAGGCGCGGGAAGCGTTCCTGCGCCGCGAGTAGCGTAATGGCGCACTCCTCACCCGCCACGCTGCCACATACAGCAGCTGCCAGGGCGCCGGGGTGAAGCGTTGCGGCGCGGGTGATGGCGCAGTCCGAGTAGTCGAACGGCGTTGCGCGGGCACACCGCGAGGCGTACTGGTGGATTTGCACCAGCAGCCGCTCCAAGTGGTCGCGCTCCTCTGGGGTGCCGGCGCCTTGCATCCCCCGCTCGGAATGGTACGTCATGCCGTCCATGAGCAGGTAGTCCGCGCCGCCCACGTAGGCGTGAAACAGCCAACGCGGTACACCCGGCTTGCTGGCCCCTCGAACGATGCGCACTTCGGAATGCCCGAAGTCGTTCATGCGGCACATAGTCGTGTCCGTGAGCCACCCGCCGGTGTTGTACCGGCAGGTGCCGTCCGGGTCGCGCACCACAACGCGCGTGCCGTGATAGCAAACTGAGATGGCAGGGTACGGGTTGGTGTACCACACCCGCGTGCCCTCACACCCCGGCATCGGGCGCCCGATGGCCGGGTCGCGTGCGCCCTCCAGGAACTCACGCAAAGCCGCCCATGAATGCAGGGTGTTGCTCACCGGAGTTCACCTCGCTTGTAATCCGCGTGGACTACGATCAGCGGGTCCAACGTGTATGTGTTGGACCTGTGATCTGGTCGGTAGCCCATCTGGACGTGGTAGACGGCTGACGTGCTTGTGTAAGCCAGGCGCTGGCAGGTGGCGACCGTCCGCCGGCGGTTGCCGCCGCCGTACTGTGCCTGATACCAGGTGTAGTACAGCCTGCTCACAGCCGCTGAAAACTTCCGCGCTGTACCTCTACCCACCTTCTCACCCGTATTGGCAACGTGGATGCGCAGGTACATCGTGACACCTCCCCTCAGTGAAATCTTCCAGTCGTACCTACGCGCGCCCCCAGCGCCCCCGGCGTCCCCGGCGCCGCCGCCACCACAAACAGAAGTGGGGTGGGCGCTTGCCGGTTCCGCCGCTTGATAAGCTGGCGGCAAGCCACGTAGGGGTTCATTTCCGGGCCTCCTTCTTCTCGAACTGCTCCGGCCAGAGTTGCCGGAGCTTCCTGAAGAACTGGTCCTCGGGGAAGAACCCAGCGAACATAATGTTAGGCGCGTCCAGGCAGACACAGGGAACGTCGTTTATCGTCTCACGCTCTACGGTTATGTCGAGGAAACCGTTGCCGCTGAGTTCATGCACGAGCCGCTTCTTGCCCAACCGTAGACCTCCTTTCAGGTGTGGGAGCTTGTGGGTCTTTACACCCACGTGTGTTTGAAGTGGCTTGGATTGCCGGTTGCCCACCCACTCAGTTCGTACACGAGGTGAAAGCCCATGTCCATGCCGCACCCGGAGACGCGGTAGCCTTGATAGCGGGCGTCAAAGTCGGTGTACTTGAAGGGGCACTTCGGCTCTTCGTCTTTGAACACCCGCACGTAATAGATGTCCGGCGGGCATCCGGGGCGGTCGTCCAGGACGATGTGGAAGAGGTCGATGATGCGGAACATTTTAGACCGTGACTTGTGCCGCAGGACGCAGTACAACTTCGTCCCCTTTGGCAGCGCAGCGAGTTCGTCCTTTTTCAAGGTGGCACCTCCTCAACGTTTTAACTGCCGCCGAAGCCTGGCCCAGGCGTACATGAACTCGATGATCGCTGCCGCCTCAGCTTCAGTCAGGGACTCGTACACGAACGACATCCGCCCGGATCGGGTTATGAAGATGTCGCCGTGGACGCCCAACCACCCTTCGGGCGTGGTCCAAGGGGTGCCCTGACTGCGATCCTTACAGAAGACGGTGTACGGCTTGGGAAGAATGTCCCACAGGTGCTGAATCATGCCGCCTGGATCGCCGCCGACGGCCCCCTCAAGACCCACCAGAGTATCCGCAATCTCTACAACCGTTGGCTTCTCACCTACACGCGCCAAGACCGCTTTGAACCTCATTATTCTGCTGCCTCCTCCTCCCCGGTGTTGATGTTGCCGGACCAAAGGACTGTTGGTCCACCTGCCGCATTCAGCAGCCGGTGCGTCACCTCGCACCGACCGTCAGAGCGGACCTGTACTTCGAGCATCCCATCCCACGTCTGGATGGAGACGCGCATTGCCTGATGCCCGCAGCGTGTGACTTCACGCTGTGATTTGTCGCCGTACAGGACGCCGAAGAGGTTCGCCACTCAGTTCACCTCCCCTTTATGCGGCGCGCCTTGACGTACATGCCGATGTCACCCATGCCGCTGTAGGTGACACCGTTGATCGTGATGTGGACGTAGAGCCAGTAGTTGGTGACGAAGGACCGTGGGTCGTATCGCTGCCCGATCACCTTCACGTCACGTGAAACGACGTTGCCGTGCCAGTCTACGGCGCAGAGGGTGCCGTCGATCCGTTTCAGGTACAGAAGCAGGTGCGTTGGCGTGACGATGCCGCCGCCGCTGGCGAACTCCCGCCCTTCATGCTTTATCACACCAGGCGGCGCTTCATACGCCGGCCCGGTCACACCGCCAATCGTCGCGTCGGGCAACTTCAAGCATTCGGGCACGGCGTCCCCCTCCCTTCTCGGGATTACATCCGCAGGGAACGCTTGTGGCTTCAGGTCTTCGGGCATGGTGTCACCTTCCTTTTGTAGGCTTGCGCCCGCATGGTGATGCACGCGCACGCGTCAGCGCGGCGGATGCGCTGTAAGATGTCCCGCGCGGCGCGTGGTCATGGTTGCTTTCCTCCCTTCTCCAGGCGCTCGATAACCATTACTGCCTGTAAGTCGCTTAGGGTGGCGAACTCACCCTTCGGCCCCTGGCGGGTGACGAAGATGTCACCTCGGAGGCCCAGCCAACCTTTGGGCAGCCCCATCAGGGCGCCTTCCTCATTACAGATGACCATGAACGGCTCAGAGAGCGTCCAGGGCACGGCCTCAATGTACCCTCCGACGATTTTCTGCATTGCCTCCAGGGTGTTCTCAATCTCGACGGCCTTTGGCTCCTGCTCGGCACGTGCTACGACGACCTGCATGATGTTGAAACCTCCTTTCAGGGGTTGACAGCGCGTGCTATGTAGAACGGTACAGAGGCGCCGGGCAGGACATAGACGCGCTTGAGACGCAGATGCCATGTCAGACTAGGCCACGGCACGCGGGCGGTGAGAAGGTCGCCGCGCCGGGCGGCATTCTGAAGCCAGCGTGTCTGCGCCAAATCAAACTGTCCCAGGTCGTAAACGTAACCGCGCTCATCTAGCATGTGAGCGGCGTTGGGTTGTGCCATATTCGTTAGCACTGTGGCCGGGGGCCACAGTTCACCTCCTGCTTCGGCGGCAGGTGCTGTTCGATAACGTCCGCCAGATGGCGGAAGACTTCGGCCTGGTGCTTCATGTCCGCCCGCTTCATGGAGAGGATGAACCACCGACCGTTGCAATGCACCGCATGGGGGGCATCCAGCGGCGTTGCGGCGAGTATGAATCGCACTCCCGCCGGTGATTCGTGCGCTGGCTCGAAGGCAAGCAGGATGGTCCCGCCTTCCTCCAGGGGAAGCTCCTGATGAACGCTGTGGTGGTCTTCCCGCCAGTCGTAATCATCGGGAATCCTGCGCCCGCAGTCGGCGCAGGTTTCGCCATACCAGCCCGATTCGTCATCCGAGGCGAAAACCGGGTGCGCCTCGTTGCCCTCGGAATCCGTCACGTGTGCGTCAGAGTAGAGGACATTGACGCCGAAATGTCCTTCGGCGCACTCCAGGCAATGCATCGCCGCGTCGTAAGTCCAGGCCACAATTTCGCTGTAAGACATGGTATCACCTTCTCCTTGTTGGGAGGGTGTACACGAAAATTGTAAGCGCCATGACCGCCAAGCCGCCTATCAAGGCGCCCGCCAAGGTCGCCGTCGCGGTGCAGGGTGGATACTCCACAGCAGCGGCGCGCATGTTGTACATGCCCCAGAAGCCGATACCCGCCGCCGCCAGGCACAGGATTCTCACGAGCCGAAGCATGGCAGCACGTCCTTTCTACCAGGTCGGCTCTAAAGGTCGTGGTCGATTTCGTGGGCGGCCTTGTTGTAGTCGTTGACGCGCTGCGCGTTGAGTGCGTCTAGTTCGGCCTCGTACTCGTCCCACTTCTTCCACATGGCCTTCTCATCGGTGAAGTAGTGGACAACGTAATGGCTGTCGGTGTGGCTATCAACGTCATAGCGCACGATGGCGCCCACGTACTGGCGCAGGGAATCGGCCTCTGCTTCAGTCAACGTGGGCTTGATCGGGTCTGAGACATCGGGCGCCGACCAGGAGAGGTTGTGGCGCAGGAGGTAAACGCACCAGCCATTCTCCTGGATGCTGCCAGCTTCAAGGTCGGAATGCTGTTCGGCGAGGTGTGCCACATGGAGGTCGATCACGTCCTGGCGGAGCGTCTTTGTCACGGCACTTAACCCCCTATTCGTCTTGTTCGTCTTGCGCAGTCACCGTGCGTTCATTTTGCGGACGTGTGGCGGCATGTACCCTGCGAAAAGGTCAGGGTATCCATTCGAGAGCGCCTCTCGAATGAGGCGCCGCGTGACATCCCAACCTACACGGTCTAGCACGATGTTCGGGATGCGGTGGCCTTCGCGCGCGGCCAGAATCAGCACCGCGGAATATTGGCCGGGACCGATACATGCCTCCGCCTCCGCACGCGTGCAGGTCGATCCCTGCGAGGCGACATTGCGGCGGGTCGTGACGATGCGGTGAGCATGATACTGTTTGGGTGTCATTTCCCAAAGTGCCTTCGTTATGAAGTCACCTGGGCGCCAAACCTTTGCCATCGGGCTATGCCTCCTCTACTTTGGGCATGGCGCACTTGACGCGCCAGCCACGAAACCGCGCGCCCAGGGGCGCCCTTGCGTAGAGACACGCGGAACCCACGCGGCCATCAGGGTACACGCGGACGCAGTAATCGCGCCCGGCGCATCCCTTGCCTAGCAGTCTGTCGGACAGTTCGAGTGTGGTCTGGTGCGCCAGTATGCCGTTGACGTAGGCGCCCAGCCGTGTATTGTCACGGCGCAGTAGGCGCCCTTTGTAGGCGCGCCAGAGCAGGTTCTTGTACCATTCAGGCAATCGCACGTTTCATCCCTCCGTGTCGCCAGATTCGGCGTGTGCTAGTCTTCGTCCTCTTCGTCCTCTTCGTCTTCAGGGGTTAGGCGGGCGGCAAGCTCGTCCCAGTCCTTGTCGAGGTCTGCCTGTTCGCTCTTGTCATACCAGACAACCTCTTTTTGCCCCTGGTCGTTCACGGTATAGACGGCGCCCAATTCCCGCAATGCCGCAATTTCGTCGGCATTGAGAGTGAGCAGGGTTCCCGGCGGGATTCGGTGCGGGGAGCAGTACTGGATGGCTTCCTTCACGTGAAGCGCGTCGGGTGTACCTGTGGGGCCAAGAATCGGGAGGTCAAACTTCGCCGCCCACAGTCCTACTGTGGAGCAGTCACCTTCGGTTTCATCCTGCATGGATTCGAGAGTTAGTTGATGGACGTACTCTTTAAGCACGTCCCAGCGGCAGTTTTCGTCCTTGTACACAGGGCGATACCTCCTGTGAGCTATGGCTCACACGTTGTTAGAACGCGGCGATGGTAAAGCTGGGGCCACGATCCGTATGGGTGTAGTACAGGAGCAAGTCACCGTTGATCTCGCACGTGTACTTAATCCGCCCCTTGCCTTCCGCCGCGTGGGCGCGCACGAAGGTAAGGGTCTTGGCGCCGTTCTCCTTCATGGTATCCCTCCTCTCGGACGTAGTGGTAGCAATGTGGTCAAAACTTTGGGCGGTGGCGCCGTTGCCACATATGCGCGTGGTGCCACCTGCGCGCTTCGCGCCAGTTTAGAATCACGTGGATTAATCCACGTGTTCTGATAGGCGCATACGTGTTGATGGTGACGTGAAGCCACCATGGTTGACCGTCCTTGTCCTGCGTGAACATGATCGTGACGCGGCGCTTACGGCCGCGCCAGGAGAATTCGATTGTGTGGCGCGGTTCAAAGATGGACAGACTGTCGATTCGGCGGGCGGTAAACCGCATAGTATCACCTTCCCTGCATTTATAGGGAAACAGGGGCGCGGCGCTTGTCGCGCCCCTGCACGTCTAGTTAGTGTGATAGTTGCAGCATAGTAGTTGCATGTTACCATGCAACGTATCCCTCCCTGTGGCCGCGCGCCGCTGTCACACAGGGCGCCACCCTGCGCCGGAAAGCGCGCCGCCAGGACAGACTATTGGCAGTTAGTTGTGCTAGGCTGGCAGGGCTAGTGCTAGTCCTGCACCTATGCCGTCATTAGTCGTTTTTGCGCCCATGATACACTGTTTCGGCGCGTCACCTGCTGTCAACACGTGACGTGTTGCTTAGGTGTACAATCCCTGTCGAGGATTAGGGCGCCAGTATGGCGGGGTTTTCCCCGCGCCGTGCTAGACATGTGACAGCACGTCATTGCACGTCGTTTTCAAGGACCAGGTTAAACTTTAGTGCCACAAGATGCTGATAGGTTTTGGCCACATATCTGATTCCAGGTTATTCCAAACCATGGCTATTGCCTGTTTACGAACTTGATAGCCATGTTTTGTTTCTGTGCTTAGCGCGTCGGTTCGCGTGTTGTGGTAGATTCGCGCATACCACATTCCGCGCTTGTCGCGCCAAGTCTCTAACTTGGTCACAACACCCACCTACCCTATGTGATTGTCGGTGCTAGGTACACTTGGCGAGAATGCTGTGCGTGGGTGCTATACAGAATCCGCCCATGTTGTGCGCACAGTTTCTATGTAGTGGACATTCCCCTGTCGGTGGCAGAGTCATTGCGTCCTCCTGCTTCCCTAGTATGTCCTTCCTCCAACTAGATCATACCACAGCGGGGGTTATATATATCAACGTCCATATTTGGCTATGGCGGCCAGTCTGGGCGAACCACGTCCGTAAAGCTCGGCCATGCTTCCTGCGCCGCAGTAATGCTAGTCCTTTCGGCTTTTCGGGATAAAGCGAAGCGCCCCTGGGGCGAACCCAGGGGCGCGGCCAGAATGCTATCAGCTTAGACAGGTATGGCACGCAGGACGGCCGCAGGATCTGCGCCTATCAGGGCGCAGGCTTCGACTAGGGTTCGGTGGCCACAAGCGGAATCAGCGGCCACTTCGACGATTCGCGCGCGCAATTGCCCTGTAGTGGCTATCCCTAGACGGTCTAGAATGCGCCGCAGTCTGTATGTAGTTGTGGTATCCTTGATCTTCACTTCGGACCCAGCAAACCCGTAATGGGTGGGAACGGCGCTTCTACGGCCGGACCACCTGGGAGCACGTCAAGGGCGCGCCCTACTGCATTCGCGGCGCGCAGGATGGAACGGTACTCTGCTGGGACCATACAATCCTGTGTCTGCATGGCGATCAGGGCGCGCCATATCTCGGTAAGCTCGCTCCTCTGTGTCGCGTTCACCGTCAACCCCTCCTTCATTCTCGATCCTGATCTCAGTCTATCACAAAGCTGTCAGCAAGTCAAGCGGTGGGGGGCGCGTGTAGATGCACGTGTATCGGGGTTCTAGGAATGTGGCCAGAACATGCTGTCAGCATAACACGTGTCAACTAGTTATGTAACCTACCGGGGGGCGCCCCACGCCCCCCGGCCTCCCGTATGGGTGGGACACATCCCCTTGCCGCCAGAACGAATTGGCCTCCTGGAAGAATTTACCTTGACAACACACCCTAGACGTGCTACACTGGGACTTGGCCGGGCTAGACAGCGGGACGCCGGCTCCTACGCGGGAAGGCCAGCGCACCCCCCAGTCAACGCCCGGCCGAAGAGAATAAGGGCGGTACGTCGTTTAAAGAAGGACACGGCGAAAGGCCGAAGACGTGACGCTGAAATGCGTCACCGTACCGCCCTGACACTTGACAAGTTCCCCCTTATACCTTATACTCTTTAATAGAGAGAAATGGGGAAAGGGGGAAGTTTACCCTTGAAAGACAAAGAAGAACAGACCAACGACCCCTACGAGGGGTTGAAGGAGATGCTGCCGTATGGACGTTCAGGGTCCATCGTGTCGGGCGTCCGGTCCAGCCGCCGCGCCGGCCGTGGAAGGTCCGACGGATCAGGCCGCCGCCCATCCCATCAACGGTGGGCGCGACGCTTCGGGGAAGTGTGAGCGGGTCGTGGGCCTGACCGTGAGCCAGATGCGTTGCGGCAACCGCGGCCTGGAGATCGAGTTTGTGGGCGGCGCCTGCTTCCACGCTACTATTAACACCCCCGACGCCAGCCTGCCCGCCGGCACCTACCTGGAGACGTGGTGCACGCACTCGAAGTCCAAGACGGGGTGGACCACATGCAAGACCCCCCTTGCGGCCGGACGCCCCGTTGATCGCTACGGGCCTGTCTGTCTCAGGCATGGCTGAAAACGTAGAAGAGGCGTGTTTGCGGGAGCTTGCGTGGCGATGTGACGGCGCGCCATTTCCCCCGTCAACGCCCCTTACAAAAAGGGAAAAACGGGCGTTCTGGCGCCTGGGCTCGTTCCTGTACCGGCATGGGCGTGCGTGCTCAGGCCCATACACCAGGTGGGAGACGGATTCGTTTTACAGCACCCTGACTTTCTGGTGGTCTTCCAGCACGATAATGAGCGGCTTCAATCCAAGTGTCACATCTTTCGCGGGGCCGTACGACGGTTGGCGAGGTGGCTATATAGGAAGGCGAATCGATGTCGGTGAAGCCGGTCCCTGGTGCGCCTTAATCCGACGGATCCTCAAAGACCCACTCTGGAAATTTGAGGATTCAATAAAGAAAGAGGCCAAAAGCGATGCCTGACACGAAGAACTACAAGTCACGTGAAATCTCCGGGGCCAGGGCCGGCCGTGGGGAAACCCTACGGCAGCGCACCATCAAGAAGGACGGGCATCTTATCAACGTCGCCGTGATGAGCAAGCCCGGCCCGCGGGGTGGCAAGACGGTCGCCACGTCCATTCGCCACCCCAAGCACAAGCGGTAGAATGCCCAAGCACATTGTCGGGACGTTGTTAATCAGGCAACAGGACCACGATAACGGCGGCTACCACATAACCGTACCGACCGGGTGCTGTCCCGATTCCTGGGCCTGGTGCGACCGATGTGCCCATCTGAAAGCCATATGCATACTTGATACCTACATAGGCCGCGTCGCGCTTAATGCGGGTACGTTCCGCATACCCGCGCGCATCACTTGCAGTCACCCCCGATAAGGAGGAAGACGCCGTGGGTATCCGCCGGATCTACATGATCTCGTGTGACATATGCAGCCACTGGCACGAGTTTCAGAGCGCGGCCGTTTGCAGTGTCGGTGAAGTGGAGCGCCTGGCGCCAAGGTACGGGTTCATATCGGTGCCGCGCAACAAGCTGGCCGTCGATGCCATCACGCGCGTAGGGTATAAAGTGCCCCGGCAGACGCCACGCGTCTGGCTGTGTCATCCGTGCGTGGGCCAGTATCTCAGGTATCCGGCCAACGTACAGGCGTCAGACAAGATTGAGGACGCGCGGGCGGAAGTGGAGGCGAAGATCCCGAAGGTGTCACTCTCCGAGGTGTCGCGCCGTATGCACGAACAGCAGGATGCCCGATGAAAGGCCGGGAAACGCTGTTTTCATCGGCCTCGGGCGAGTGGGAGACGCCACAGCGGCTCTATAACTACCTCAATTCACGCTTCGCATTCGAGGTTGACGCCGCTGCAACGCGCGAAAACGCCAAGTGCGCGGCGTTTTTCTCGTCAGAGGATGCTGTGGACGGTTTACGCCAAGTTTGGGCGCCGAAACGGGTCTTTTTGAACCCGCCGTATGGCCGCGAAGTCGGAAAATGGGTCGCAAAAGCCTATTTTGCGGCCCAACGTGGCGCCCTGGTCGTCTGTCTCCTGCCAGTGCGTTCGGACACGGCCTGGTTTGCCGCCTTTTGCTCTCGCGCCGATGAGATATGGTTCCTGCGGAAGCGTTTACGCTTCGTCGGAGCCACTAACAGCGCGCCATTCCCGTCAATGATCGTCGTCTTCCTGCCTCGCAGCACGGCAATCACGCCGGTACTGCGAGTCTTGGAGCCGTCGGAGTGGGAATGGGCTTGACAGGCCCCTTTCCAGGCTATATACTGTAAGTAAGATAGCTAGCTGTCACCAGTCGCGGCCACCTTGGGGTGGCCGCACTGCTTTAGGGGGTGTCGAGATGCCGATGTCGGGGGTGCAATACGACAAGCTGCTCCGCGGCTACCACGAAGAGCGGTTGTCCATGCGCGAATCCGCCATCACCGCCGGGGTGGACTACTCCGAGGGGGTGAAGGCGCTTGTGGCCGACATCCGGCGCATTACCTCGGGCAAGAAGAAGTTCGGGAGGTTCAGCCTGGACGTGCGCCGGGCTGTGCTCGAACGCTACCGTGACCTCGCGGTGGAGAATCCGACTTCCCCTGACGTAACTGATCGAGTGGGCAAAGAGTTTGGCATCAGCAAGGCGACCATTCGCAACTGGCTCCGCCCGAGTTACACGCGGGCGGAGGCGGCCAGCGAGTTGCTGATAGCCGCCGACACTGACGCCGCGAAGACGTTGATAGGAGCGTTATGCGCCCGCATCGCGTCCGACGACCAGGTGGTGGCGGTGCTGGCTGACCTGCGCCAGGAACTAGCGAGGGATCTTTACGCCTACGGCCGCCACTTCTACGACGCCGCAGCGGGAGCGTTGGGCGACCACAAGGCGGGCGCTTTCATCCGCGCCGCCGCCACCGCCGGTCACTACGCGATTCATGACGGCCAGATCCTCTCTGGCCAGGCTACAGAGCGTTTCGGAGCGATGTTCAACGAACTGGAGAACCTCTCTGACGATCAGCTGCGCGCTGTCGTGGAGGGCGCACGGCGGGGACTGGTGGGTGGTGCTGGTGATACGAGCGCAGCCAACGCCTGAACGTGTGGATCTCCTGGCGCGCGCCGTGCAGGCGCGTACCATTGAAGCCATAACGTCGCGGTTTGCGTTGCGCCTTTACAAGCCGAACGTCGGCCAGTTGCGGTTTCACCAATGCCCAAAGCGTTGCCGCATAGAGTTCGGTGGCAACAGGACGGGTAAGACTGAGGGCGGAACCGTAGAGGCCATGTGGTTTGTGACGGGGACGCACCCCTTCCGTATGGTGCTCCCGTCGTCGGGGTGGGTTGTATCCTCGACGTTTGAGGTGCAGCGTGATGTCGTGCAGGAGAAGTTCGAGAAGTACCTGCAAGGCGTGTCCCACACTGTGTTCTGGCGGGACAAGCAGCGCGACTACTGGGACCGTGTGGTGATTCCGACCCCGAACGGGTCACAGACGATTACCTTCAAGTCGGTGGACCAGGGCCGCCTCGCGTTCACCGGCGCTGCGGTGTCGTGGATCTTCCTTGACGAGGAAGTACCCATGGACATCTACACTGAGTGCTTAATGCGCACCATGAGCCATCAAGGCAATATGTGGGGCGCAATGACGCCAGTAACCGGCGTCATGTACGAGTACATAACCGAGCCAGCGCCGGGTGAGGCCGACCCCGAAATGTGGTTTGACTACCTCACCTGGGAGGACAACGCCAAGTACCTGCCCGAATCCGAGCGCCGCCGGCTTCTGTTGGCAATCCCGCCGGAGGAGCGCGAGGCGCGTATTTTCGGGCGTTTTGTACCGAAATCCGGTCGCGTGTACCCGCAGTTCAACGACCGGGTGCACGTCATCGAACCGTTTGGGATACCGGATACGTGGAAGCGGTACGCCGGCTTTGACTACGGCTTGCGGGCCGCAACCGCGGTGATGTGGGTGACGACAGATGCTGACAGCAACGTGTACTTCTACGACGAGCATTACGCCGCTGAACAGGAGCCGCCGTGGCACGCGGAGCGCATCAATGCGCGCGGGCGTACGCTGCTTGTCGCTGACCCAACGGTATTCAACCGCGCCGATGCCTTTGGGGGCACGGTGGCGGGTATTTACGAGCGGTACGGCGTGCAGTTGCGGCCCGCGCGCCGTGGAGGCGGCAGCTGGAAGGCGCGGACGAACCTTCTCCGCCAGTTGCTGCGGTACGAGATTGACGATGCAGGCATTGTGGTGAAACAGCCTCGGATGTTCATATTCCGCGACTGCTGCCCAAACCTGTGCAGTGAGTTGCGCAAGCTGCGATGGCGCGAAACACGCACAGTTACCGTGGAGCTACCGGAAGATACGCAAGGCCCCGACCATGCAATAGATGCGGCGGGGTACTCGCTGGAGATACCGTTCGCACACTTGTTGCCGCAACCACAAGCGGTTGTGGTAAAACCGTGGAAGCCGCGCAACAAGTATACCGGCTACTGATAGGATTGGGGTGGTGACAGTTGGCTCGAAAGCGCAGGGAAAAGGACGATTACGTAGAACTTGTCAAGACGCGCCGCTTGCAGGGTGCTTCCGCGACATCTACCCTGCGGAGCATCTGGCGTGAAAGCTACCGGCTCTATAAGTGCTACCTTGAAGAGCCGGCGAAGCAGGTGTCATTGACGCCGGAATACATGCGGGCTACGCTGTTCGTGCCGGAGACGTTCGCCGAGATGGAGACGTTGGCGCCGCGGCTCTTGCGTGGTATGTTCGCATCCCGGCCAACCGTGCGCGTACTGGCGTTCGGTGATAGTGACGCCGAGCGGCAGCACGCGCTGGACAATGAGGCGCTGCTTGACTACCAGCTGCACGACGTAATCCGATTCCCCGCCGCTACAAAAGCGGGGGTATGGGTGCGCCTCGGGCTGCTGTTCGGCATGGCGCCGGCGCTGGTATCCTGGCGCGTTGATAAGCGCAAAGTTTGGCAGCGGGCGCCAGTGTCGCCGGGCAGCGATAAGGAGCGGCAACGGGCGGACATGTTCCCCGGAAGTGTCCGCCAGGAACGGCAGCGGGTGGAGCAGACGACCTACGACGACCCCGACGTGACCCCGATCCTGCCGCAAGACGTGTGGTGGGATCCAGGTGGAAACAGCGTCGAGACATGCACTTGGGTCATCGTCCGTTCATACCCGACGTTGGCGATGCTCAAACGTGTTGTGGAGCGCAATCCTAAGCAGTACCACAACATGCCCGATGTCGAGGACGCCGCCAGTACGACACCTCAAGAGACTGCATCCGAGAGTTTGCGCGCCGCGGTTTCGCTTGGCGGCAGTGTGCCGGGGCACGCGCGTGACCGTCGGCTGATACTCGACGAATGCTACACTGACGACGAGATTGTCAGCGTCGTCAATGAAAGCATCTTTATCTCCCGTCGAGAGAACCCCTACAACGGCAAGCCGTTGGTGATCGCGGTGGTGACGCCTGAGATCACCAACCTATGCGGTATCGCACCGACTGAAGTGATCAGGACGCATCAGTACGAGTTGAACGATTTACATAACCAGCGCATGGACGCATTGATTCTAGGGCTACTTAAGACGTTTGTGGCGCGCGAGGGGTCGCCCGCCGCGCACGCGGATCTCTCGGAGTTGCTGCGCCCGCTGGGGCGGCTTGTAACTACTGACATCGCCAACGACATCAAGGCGTTGGACTTGGGCACAGTGCCTATGATGTCGTCGGAGATGGAAGCCACGTTGAAAGCCGCGATGCAGGAAGCGACCGCCGCGTACGACTTCATGCGCGGCGGCGCCGTGCGCAACCGTGAGACGGCCACCGCCGTCCGCGCGCGTACTGAGGGTGGTAGCTTCCGGTTCGGCGATTACCTTGGAAACCTCGAAACCACCGGCGTGTATAATATTGCGCGCCAGATTATCGAAATGAACCAGGCGTTCGTCGCCGGCGCGAAGTCAGTGCGACTGGCTAATGAGAAGATGCGGAACATTCCGGTCGGCGGCCTCGACGGCAAGTTCCATTACATGGTCGCCGGGTCCGCGGTGGAACCCATCGCGGACAAGGATTTGCGACGGCAGCAGCTGCTCCAGTTCATCGCCGCCGTGAGCCGCCGCCCGGAGCTTACGATGCTCATTAATTGGCGGCGGTTCATGGTTGAGTTGCTGGCAGCCTTTGAGTTCCGTGACCCCGACAACTATATACAGCCCGCGATGCCCGCCGTGCCAGGAATGCCTCCTGGCGTGGGCGCACCGCCCGGCGTGGGGCCGACAGGGATTGCAACAGGGCCGGCCACAGTAGGCCCCCACACGCCGGAACTCGCGCCGCGGAAGGTGGTGCCGGCAAATGCTCCTCGCGCCGCGCGGATCGTCCCAACCTAACCCGGCAGAGGAGGCGGCGCGGGGCGTCGCTGTTGAGGCGATGTGCGCCAGCGTTGGGTGGACCCACGTTGACGCGCGCTTGACACAGCAACACAGTGCGGCGCTCAGCAAGCTGGTGAGCGCGCTGCCGGGCGACGTGGCGGAGATCGCCAAGGCACAGGCTGTATGTCGCTTCATCGACGAGTTCCGTGTGATCGTGCGCACTTGGATCGAGCTTGGCCGCAAGGCCAGGATAGCCCTTAACCAACCTGAGACGAGGTGAGTAGTGTGGCCGACGAGCCAAAGACCACTCCCGACGCCCCGGTGTCACCGGCTACCGTCCTTACAACGCCCCCTCCCGGCCAGGCTGCGGCAGCGGCTGGTACTGGAGTCACGGCGGTGCAAGGCGCCCCGGTGTCGCCAGCTACCGTTGGCGGTGGCGCGGCTGCGGCAACCCCCGCAAAGAAGCTGTACGCGAACAAGTACGAGACTGTAGAGGATCTGGAGAAGGCGTATGTGGCGGCGCGCACGCACATTGCTAGGAGGATGCCTGCTGCATCGGCGGACGCGATACTGGCTGCCGGTGCAGGCAACGCGGCACCAGCTGCGGCTGCGGGCACAACTGCAACGGCAGCGCCCGCTCAGCCCGACCTGTCGCGCCCGTTGGTTCCGTTCGATCCTACGCAGTACGATGATCCTGCAGCTGGGGCAGTGGCGTATACCAACGCTGTGTTTGCCCAGCTGCTACAAGGGCTAGCGCCCGTAATCGGGCGGATGCAGCGCGACCAGACGACAGCGGCGCTTGATTCGCTCGTGGGCGAGTTCCCTGACGCCTTGGAATTACACGCGGAGATCGCCACCATCGTGAAAGACAACTCCGCCATCAAAGCGGCGTTGGCCGGCGGTGAGGATCCGCGTGGTGTGATGCGTTCGGCCTATTTCATCGCACGTGGGATGAAGGCCGGCGAGGCGATGGTGGCGGCCAAGGCCGCCGGTGTGGAGGAAGGCGTGGCTGCGGTGGCAGCGCGAGGTGCCGCAGCTGGTGTGGGCGCAACAGGCGCGTCAACCGGCCCCGCGGCGGTCGGTGATGAAGCTGCACAGCTGAAAGCCTCGCTGTTCAGTACGACGCCGCGCAAGGGCGCGCTGGCGTTCGTCCGCCAGCCCTTGGCGGATGAGGTGTTACCAGTAAAATAGAAGCCCCGCACCCCACCGTGGGTGTGGGGGTTGGGGAGGGTTTGACACATGGGTGGTGGAAGTGGCACCGCAGGGCCTGTGTTTGTGTCGCAGTTTGACGACCGGCGCATGACGTTGGACATCGCCGACGAGATCCTGATGCTGAACCCAAACGCAACGCCGTTGATCGTTCTGCTCAGCAAGCTGCGCAAGCAGCAGACGATCTCGCCTGAGTTCATCTGGTTCGAGGATGACCTGGGGCCGTACATTGACCGGATCAACCACGGTGGAGGTTACATCGCCGGTGCCGTCGAGCTTGTGGTTGATAACGGCGTGTACTTCGCTCCCCATGACCTCGTGAAGGTGTTCCGCAGCAGCGAGGTCATACGAGTTATCGGCGTCAACGTGGACACCAACACGCTGACTGTCACGCGTGGCTATGGTACGACTGTCGCCGCCGCGATCAACGACGACGATTACCTGTGTATCCTTGGCAACGCCATGCCTGAGAACTCGACGCATCCTGACTACCGTTCCGGCCAGCCGACCAAGCGTACGGCGTATACGCAGATCCTGCGCACGCCGTTCGGTGTCAGCCGGAACTCCGCCACTGCGCGGATGGTGACGGGCGAGGATGAGCGGAAGCGCCTTACCCGCTTGAAGGGTGAGGAGCACAACTTGAAACAGGAACAGGCGTTCTGGTTCGGCGAGGGCAAAAACGACCTCGTGAACCACGTGCGCGCGATCAAGGGTATCTTCGCCTACATTACCACCAACGTCTACGACGCGACAGGTGCCCTTACCGAGTCTGAGTTCGAGCAGTTCCTGGAGACGGCATTCGCCTACGGCTCCAGCGACAAGTTCTTCTTCGCAGCCACGCGCATAATCTCGGTGATCAACGGCTTTGCCAAAGCAAAGCTGGAGATCGAGATGGGCGAGGACACTTATGGTCTGAGCATCATCAAGTACCGGACGCCTCGCGGGACGCTCCACATGATGGAGCACAAAGGGTTCATCCACGACTACAACGACACAGGTGTCGTGCTTGACCTCGATGAAGTCACGCTGCGTCCGTACGTCGGCGCGGATACCCACCTCAACCGCAACATTCAGGAGCCGAGCCGCGATGGGTTCCTCGACGAGTACTTTACCGAGGTGGGGTTGCAACTCAACTGCGAGAAGAAGCACGCCGTCATAGTCGGCGTGACTAGCTAACTCGCGCTTCCAGGTGGGTTAGAAGGAGGGATTGTAGTGGCGGGAAAGGGAAAGTCCATGGCGCCGGCGCGTACGACTGTAACACTACCGGGCCACCCGGCCGTACCGCCGGCCCCAGTTGCCGCGCAGGTGCCGGTCGAGGAGCCGGTCGTCGTACCTGATGAGGAAGAGGTCGTGCTTGACGACGAAGAGGAAGAAGAGGTCACGACTGCGTCGGTGGCCGCTGTTTACACCAGTATCTACCCGCAGCTGATCATCGTCATAGAGCCTGCTGACAAGCAAGTCTTGTACGGTCAGGTTCACTCGATCAAGGGGCGGCGGATCCAGTTCGACAACGGCAACTACACAACTAGTGATCCCAGCGAGATCGCAGCTATCGAACGCAGCAAGTTCTTTGCACGCGGATTCATCAAGCGTGTGGCGAACATAGATACGGTTAAAACCGTACTGGCTGCGGCTGCGCATGGAGGTACGAAGTAAGACATGGCCGCTGTGCTCACGTTCAATACTCCGGCTCCCGCCGTGTCCGCTCTGCGTGGCCAGGCGGGCTACCACCCGCTGGTCGTGACGACAGGCCGGATCGCGTTCGATGATTCGTACCCAACGGGTGGCGAATCTGTGGACCTGTCCAACGTGCTAAAGCACGTTCTGGGCGTGGCGTTCATGGGTGCCAAAAGCGGCTACCTGTTCGAGGCTGATCTTACCGCCGGCGCTGCGGCGGTCAAGGTTCTAGTGCGCACGCCCGTCAACGTGCAGGCGGTGCACACGCACGCCGCGACCACGAAGGTCATGCGGGCATTCTACAGCGGCGGCGACGTCAAAGGTGGGGCGGACACCAATTCGCCCAACGCCGACCTCGCTTCCGAACCGACCAACGGCCACGCCGTGGCGGCCTTCGCTACCGTAGCTGGGGGTACTTGGGCCTGTGGAGCGATCACGCATCCTGACCGTCCGCGTAACGTCTGCGTCACTGTCTACAACGACAGTGGCGGCCCGTTGAACCTCTTCGAGGGCGTTATGGCGTTCCTGGTCACTGGCACGTACCACGGTGCCGCGCAGACCGAAACCGTGTCCATCACCTCGACGGCGGGCAACAAAGCCGTCGCCACGACCAAATACCGCGTGCAATACGGCATCAAGGCGTTCAGCACTGTCACCTCCATTACACTCAACAACGTGCCCGCCGACGGGCTCAAGATCGGCGCCGGCCCCGGCACACACTTCGGCCTGCCGCTCGATCTCGCCACGCCTGCTGAAGCCGACGTCCTCGACTTCGCCGTCACCGCCGTGCGCAAAGCCGTTACTGGTTGCGTCGATACGGCTAACAACACCGTCAACGTCGAAGCTATCGCTGACGCCGCCGACTTCGAGGTCACGTACCTGGCGGTAGCGTACGTCTCCGCAGTAGCGACTGGCGGCGCAATAGCGGCTGCCGTCGCCGCTGAAGTAGCTGACACGACTAACCTCAGTACGCTGGCTGTCGGTTTCGTGGCCTGGGGTTTGCCTCCGGTGTAACAGGCAGGGGCCGGCCTGGTCCGCCGGCCCCCCGCCTACTCGCTCTTGGAGGGGGTGCACCTGTGGCGGCGGATGGGCACAACGAGGAGGAATGCCGCGCCGTTTGCGCGGGACACAGTGGTGTCACTGCGCGGCTTGATAACGCGGAGAAGGTCGTCAGTGAGGCGAAAGGCGACCTTCGATGGATCCAGCGGACGTTGATCCTGGTTCTGCTTGGCGTTGCAGTTAACGTTGTGATGTCGGCCATTGCAAGGAGGTAGGACTACATGTTTCACGATCTATTCATTGACGTCCTGGTGGCGTTGCTCACGGCGCTGGCGACGCTGGGGGCCAGATACGTGTACAAGTACCTGCTGCCTGACGTGTGCCGTTGGCTGAAAACGCGCACGTCCGCCGACCAGTATGCATTGGCGGTACGGTTGGCGGCCACGGCTGCGGCGTTCGTGGAGCAGGTTTACATCCAGATGCACGGCGATGAGAAGTTGAACGCCGCGCTGGAGATCCTGCGTCAGCGACTGGCGGAGCGTCATATCGTCCTTACCGAAAACGACAAGCGTGAGCTTGTCGAAGCTGCGGTATACGGCTTCAACGTTGGCAAGGAACGCGCCAATGCGACCCCCTAAGTTGTACGTTGATTTCGGGGGGCTGCTGGAACAGGTAGCCGCCGCCAGGAACTTCCGGCTGGCGGAGTTCGCCTGCAAGTGCTGCGGTCTGATCCTATGGACTGTGCACCTCCCAGTCCTGATCGTGCGTGCGCAGGCATTCCGCGATCTCGTCGCGGCGCCGGTGCGTATCACGTCAGGTGGGCGGTGTGAACGCCACAACCGCGAGATTGGCGGTGTGTCCAACTCGTTGCACACTTTGAGCGCCGCAATAGACGTCCAGGTTATCGGGCGTGCGCCGCAGGAACTGGCACCATTGGCGCTCAAGGCGGGGTTTCTGGAGGTTATACCGGAGGGTGACGTCAATGACCGTGCCGCCGGCAACGGCTGGCTGCACATGGGGGTCGTTACAGGCACGCGGTAGGAAAAGGGGTGGTGACGGTGGCCGCTCGTACTGGTCAGCAGCTTGTTGACGCGGTTACGTCCGTGGTGGACGATACGTCTTTGTTGGCCACGCTCGTGCTGGGCTGGATCAACGAAGGGCTGGGCAGCTTGGCGGCCGTTCTACGGATCGAGGAACTAGTTACTATCGCCGTGACACCGCCGACGCTGGAATACACGATGCCGACAGCGACGGGGGAGATGATCGAGATCTTCCGCGTTGTACTAGTCAGCGCACCGCAGACTAAGCTGGTCCGGTTGTCGCTGGACGACTTCGACGACCCCCCGGCGTCTTTGGGTGGCCGCATAGGCTACCGCGTTTGGGCGGGAAAGCTCAAGTTGACGTCGCTTTTAGCAGCAGATACGGTCAACATCTACAGGTATCGTTCGCCGGCGGCGATAACGCTGGCGTCGTCACCGGAGGTGCCTCCGTTCTTTGATTCCGTACTGGTTCACTACGGCGCTAAAATCGCGTACGAACGCGACGAGCAGACTGATGCTGCTGCGCTGGCTACGGCGGATTTTGAGCGCGTTTGTGTCAAGATCGATACGTACACGTCCAGGCGCGCGCAGTTGAACAGGTCGGCGTCTGCGCAGTATAAGCGGCGAGTTTAGATCGTGACGAAACAAGTGTTGGTGGTAGAGGATTTCAGCGACGGGCTTAACCGCCTGGTGGTCCCGTTGGACACACCGCCGGGACAGGCCAGCGACGTTGATAACTTCTCCAGCCGGCTTGCGCCCGCCCTGGCCGTCCGGGCGGGGCGTGGTCGCTTCGCCACGTTGGGCGGTGCTGGGACGCTCCTGGCGCCGTACCTGACGGCGGCGGGGCGGTACGAGTTGATCGTCGGTTACGCCGACACGGTGGCGAAGCACGATGGTGTGACCTTGACGGTGTTAGACACTGGTTTCAGCGGGCGCGTCTGGTCGTGGGCGATGTGGCCTGATCGTGATGAGTTATACATCACGAATCAGGTGGACGGCCTGCGAATGTATGACGGCACAACTTTGGCAGCGGCCGCGGGCGCGCCACCTGCGGGCGACATCGTGGTACTGCACAAGAACAGGTTGTGGGTTGCCGGCATCGCCGCTACGCGTGCGACGGCGCGCTTCTGCGGCCTGAATGCACCGGCGGATTGGGCGAGTACCGGGCCTTCCGGCGCGGGGTTTATAGCGTTCAACACGCCCGATGGGTCGCCGATCACGGCGTTGGTCAGCGGTAGCACCTTGGGTGTGTTCAAACCGGCGCACGTCATCGAAGTTGCGGGCGACAGCCCCGAGGAGCCAGGGTTGCCGTTCAACCGGCTCGACCGCCTCGTCGGGCGTGGTACAAGTTCCCGCCAGGGGGCTGTCATGATTGGTAACACGATCTACTGGGTTGAGCGTGGTGGTCTGTACGAGTACCTGTGGGGCGGTGAGCCGGTTAACGTATCGCTGGCCGCGAACACGCTCTTTGCCGAAATAGACACGAACCGCTACACAGAGGCAGTGCTGATAGCTTCCGGTGATGGGCGTTACCTGTACGTGTCACTACCGTGCTGGACGGCGTGGCGTACTCTCGTCTACGACCGTTTCAAGCGGTCGTGGTGGGAGTGGAAAGCATTCGGCTTCCGCGCGGCGCTTCTGTGGCACCGCCCGCTGTAGGAGGTGAACATACGTGAGGGTGTTGCGGCTTGACCGGCAGACACGTATGGAGGTCGAGGATTCCGGTGGGTGCCGGCTAATTGCACAGCGGGGCCTGCACTACTTCGACCGTGATACCAACCAATTTGAAGATTACGTGCACTGCGTCAACCGCGACGCGTCCGTAAACGGCTTCGCATTGCGTATGAAGTGTGAGCACTGGTCCAGGTTCGGGCCGGGCGGTAAGTTCCGCTTCGGCCTGGCGACTGGGAAGTTCCTTACCTGCACGCCGCAAGGCGCTGTGGCGGTCGCCCCTGTTGCCGACGGGCCGGTCGTCACGTACAACGGTGTGTGGACCAACACTGACTTGTCGTACTGCGTTTTCCCCGAAGGTGTGAAGGAAACGATCAAGCTCAACGCGCCCGATGCTCCTACCGAGTTCGCGTTCGGGCTATGCTGCAACGATGTTGTACTGAGGGCACGCGTGGATGGCGGCTTCAACGTCGTCAGCGACGGTGTGGCCATAGGTATCATACAGCCGGCAACCGCTGTAGACGCCGCCGGCGCTACGGTATCCGTAGCGCAAACTATAGGGCAAGGCGCGCTCACTATGACTATCGATCCCGTCTGGCTGGCTGATCCTGCCCGCCAGTGGCCCGTCATGATTGATCCTACAATTACGTTGCAGCCTAACGGTACGGGGATCGACACGTATACAGACCAGGGATCACCGGACAGCAACTACGGTACTGCAACAATGCTGCGTGTGGGACGCAGCGCCACAAGTCTCAGGCATTACATACTACTCGGGCTGCCTGCGGCGCTGGTCGCTTTTGTCACGTCGCACAACTACACTAGTGCTACCATGTCACTTTATGTGTACGATCCAAAAAACATTGCGCCTGACGTGTATGCCCTAAGTTCCTCTTGGGGTGAGTTGACGGTAACGTATAATAACCAGCCGGGAGTGACGGGCACTGCGGTGGCGGGGCCTAGTCTAAGTCCAGCGGGTTGGAAGAACTACGATATAAAAACAATAATAGGTTCGTGGATTGATGGCATATACGCTAACAACGGTTTGACGATAAAGTACACAGGGTCGGGGGACGACACAGAAGCACAACTTTACTCCAGCGATTACGTGACCGATCCGTTGCTGCGGCCTAAGTTCACCGTAGTATTCGAGTATTTCCCCGGCGCGCCTATATATCCTATAGGTACTGTAACAGCGCCCACCGTGTACAACGCCGTTTCAGGGTTCACCGTGACGGGTGGGCTGCGACATTACATCACGCGCGACACTGTACCCGCTATTGCTAGCAAGCAGTTGCGCATTCGGGATGCCGGCGGTGCGTTGGTATGGGACGCAGGCGTCGTGGCAGACGTGCAAGCGTTTGGCACGTTATACGGTGTATCTTACCAAGCTAGCGGTTACTTCTACGGGCAGTCGTACATGGGCCAGAACTTCGTAGCTATACAACCGCACATCAACGGCGCGCGCGTCGCGTTGGCTACCGAGCTAGCCAGCGTCCCAGCCGACGACATAACCGTCGAGCTTTACGCGGCCGACGGGGACGGGAAGCCGGTAGGCGCTGTGCTGGCGCAAGGCGTTATCATACGTTTTGCGTCCGCCGGCGCGCTTGTGTGGAAGTACGTACAGCTGACGCCTGCGGGGCCGTGCCCCGGTTGCCTGCCGACGGCGCTAACGGTCGGGGCCAAGTACGTAATTATCATAAAGGCGCCGGCCGCGCTGATTGGTAATCGTTACAAGTACGGTTATGGTGCTGATAGTTATTCATATAATATCCTCTCGGATAACCAAGCTGATGCAGAGGCGGGTTTGGGCGGGTTTGTGTGGTCGGCCGGTACTGAAACGCTTGAGTGGACTACTGCTAAAGCGTGGCATGGTATATACTCAATTAAGGTCGTGACTCCCGGCAACGTAGTTACTGAGGGAGTTATGACCAACTTTGTCTCTGCGCCCGCCGGTGTTGTGCACAGTGGATCGTTGTACGCCATTGGGGCGGGTACTATCAAGGTCGTGTTGCAAGCCTACAGTGCCGTAGCGTTTCTTGGCGAGAGTGTGCCGCATGTGATAGTGTTGAATAGTATCACATGGACGCGCGCCAAGACTGAGAACTTCCTTACACCAGTCGGGACCACGCGGATTCGTCTTATCGCCGTAACGTCCGGCACGGCGCAGGCTATAACGTTTTACATCGATGGCCTACAGGTCGAACTTGCAGTCGCCGCGTCCACGTGGAAGATGCCCATCAGCGGTGTCTACTCCACTGACGGCGGTGTAACGTGGACCGTATACCAGGACCGCGACTACCAGATTGAGGCGGGCGCGCTGGCCGCTGTGACTGCGGTGGTCCCGCCAGGCTATCTGCAATACGGTAAGGTGTACAAAGTCACCGCCGCGGGCGTGGATGCTAACGCTACGCCGTTCGTCGAATCCACGCTTGGCGGCTACTTCATCTGCATACGCACAACGCCGGCAGGCCCTACCGACCTTGCCGCTGACGACCACCTGTTCGTCGTCGGCGATGATGGCAAGGTCTGGACGATTGACGAAGGCACCACCGACGACGGTGCGGTTATCGCCGCCGAATGGATAAGTGGCGCCCTAACTGCGCGTCAGTTCGTCGCGGAGAGCATGGCCCGCCAGCTGAAGTTGAAGCGGTTGTGGGTAGTCGCTGACGTGCCGACGGGCGCAACGCTGGGAGTGCGTGTCTCAACGCGGGCGCGGGATCTTGGGGATGGCGCGGACTGGTCCAGCCCATCAACCATCGTAGGCACAGCATCACCACAGCGCGTCAAGATCCCGTTGCCCATCGACGCGGGCACTCTCGCGCGCACGCCGTGGTTTCGCATCAAGTTCAGCACGTTGGGGCCGGTGCAAGTGATTGGCATCTACCCCGACGTGCGCTTGAAGAAGTAGGTGACACCATGCAACACCAGATCGCACGTAGCATTGGCGACGTTGCCCGCGTGCTTGAGTTCCTGGTGCGCGGCGGCATACAGGCGGATAACCTGGCGTCGCGTGCCGTCACGTTGGACGCCGGCACTGGATGGGTGGGCAAACTCGATGCCGTGTACCTGGCTGCAACGACAAACGCCGTGGTTGACACGGAGACTGGATTTGCTCACACGCTCGGGCGCGTGCCGGCAGGGTACATCGTCGTGAAGCGTGCCGGCGGCGGTGTCGTCTATAACGGCACGACGGCGTGGACGGCGACGATGATTTACCTCAAATGCACGACGGTGGCCAACGTCGTGACCCTGATCGTGTTCTAGGGGAGGTGACGGTAGAGTGGCGAGTGCGGGCCTCCTGAAGGTTACGGATGAGTTGGAATCGAAGTACGGTATGAAGCGAGGTACTGACTACTACTGGGATGAGGCTACTGGCGCGGTGGTCAACACTCACAGTGGCCAGCGTCTCACGCCGGCGGAACTCACCGACGGCTCGTCATACGCGGATCCTAGCGCCATCCAGGACTTCGCCCTTAACTCCGCAGCCGGGGGCGGCGCCGTGGCTGCCGGCACGCGTGCGGCCACACCCGCAGGCGCCAACACGTACAGTGCCTCCGGCGACCCACGATACCGCGAGTTGCTGCGGACCTTGGGCGGAGCCGTGGGCAGCGACTTCAACTACGACCCTAACACCGACCCGGTGTACGGGGCGATCCAGCAGATGTTTCAGGGGCAGTCCAAGGAAGCGTTCAACGCGATGCTGGCGTCGCAGAACGCGACGGGGATAATGGATTCGTCGATGACCGGCGACCGTGCGGCGGAGATCGCCGCGCGTACCGGCCAGGGGCTGGCGTCATTGCTGCCAGGATTGCGTGAGCAGATGTACGGTGAGCGTCAGGGCAACATCCAGAACATCCTCAGTCAAATTGGGTTGACGGGCAGTTTGAACCAGGCGGGAGACGCCTCAAACCTCGACTGGTCGCAGTTTGGTGAGGGGCAACGCCAGTTCAACACGACGTTTAGTGAAGGCCAGCGCCAGAACAATATCTCGAACGCGCTGGCTTTGAGCCAGATGTTCGGCATCGGCGTCGATCCGAAGTCCTCCGGCGCGGCGCTTTTCGGCCAGGTGACAGGCAAACCCACAGCAGCCGTCAACCAGTCGCTTCTGCCGTGGTCACAGGGCATGACGCCCTACGAAAAGGGCGCGCTTGGCCAGCAGGGGTACGGCACGAACATGTCCATCCTGCTTGACTTGTTCAAGCTGATGGGAATTGCTCCGAAGGGGTTGGAGCAGTTTGGAGTGGGCGCTGGCACGGCACTGCCAAACTTGGGCGGTAGTGGCGCCGAAATCTCGGACTTGATCAACATCTGGAAGACTTCCGGCTACGCGCCGCAAGGCTTGGAGCAGTGGGGTATCACTAAGGGAGCGCCGCTGCCGTCCAGCAACAGTGGGTACAACCTGCTCACGCCCGAGGGCTTGCAGGCGTACCAGAGCGACACGGCGCAAATCCGCGCCTCAGTGGACAGCGGCACACGCCCGGACGAGATCATCGCCCGCCTGGACGCCGCTGTGAAAGCCGACGTAATCACGGCGGAACGTGCCAAGGCGCTGAAAGCGTTCCTGGCGTCGTACCAAAGGGGGCGTTAAGCCATGGACGCGCTCCCCCAGAACTTCTTCACCCGCGCAGGTGGGCAGGAGGTCAAGCGCCAAAACCTCTACCAAACAGCCGCTGACCTCCGCCTCCAGATCGCAAACGATGCCGCCCGCGCGCAGGCCGCAGGTGGGGGTGTGGACGACAACCTTGTGCAGAAATTCCTGCGCAAGACCTTGAGTCTGCACAGCATTGGCGAACCGGAGGGTGCAAACATCCTCGGCGCTCCGATGCAGGCGCTGGACTGGCTGGGCACGCAGATGTCCCGGCTGGGGTACGGCGTTAGGCAGGGCGCCATGGAAGCCGCCGCAACCCATCCGGAGACGGCCGCGACGGGCGTGCCCTTCGGTAGTGTCACCCTGCCGAAGGAGCGTTTTCCCAACCCTGAACAGTGGGCTGACAAGGAGCGGACCAGCCCGACGCTGGCGATGCTTTTCAAGCCGGAGTTCTGGCGGGGAGCGGGGAAGGGCGTCACGCTGAAGGAAAAGCCGTCATTCAGCGCGATGGAGACGGCATTGGGCAACCCGCAGCCCGGCGTCCTGCAATCGCTTGTCGGCGAACTGATCACTGACCCCGGCAACTTCATCCCTCCCAAGGCGTACGCGGGCGCGCTGGGCCTGCTTGGCAAGGGAGCCAAGGCTATACCTGGCGTGACCCGCGCGCTTGACGTCGTAGCACCGCTCGTCTCCACGCGCTACATCCGGCAGGCCGGTGTGGGCGCGGAGGAGATGACGGCGTTGAAAGCGGCGCAGGCAGCTATCCGCAAGTCCAAGCGCGTCGTGCGCGGCCAGGGGCAGGAAGCCGTGTCACAGACACGGCAGGCGTTCAAGGGCATCGGCGCGAAGGCGGCGGAGGCCGCTGCGCCCATCGTGGAATCGGGCAAGATCCCCGGCACGAAGACGATGGATGAACTGGCTGCCCTGTATCTCAAGGATTACACCGCCTGGTGGCGTGCGCATCCCCAACGTCTGCACGCAGCCGCTGTAGCCACGCCGGAGGCGCAGGCACTTGACGATGCGCTGGCGCGGTTAGGTCAGGCGGCGGACGCTGCCGGCGTCAGCGCGGCGGGCGCCGCCCGCGCGCGGGAGGTTAAGAAGCTGGCGAAGGGGATGGGCATCGACCTCAACAGTCTCCTGAAGGCCGCGGACAAGGCAATGCGGCCGGAGGCGATCCTGAAGCGCCTGGCGGATGAGCGGCGCCTGGCGCTCGTTGCGGGCGCGACTGACCTGCCGCCAGAGTTCGCGCGCCTGGCCTCGACGCCGGGCGACATCACTGAGGCCGAACGGGCAGCAATAGTCGCGCAGCAGTTGGGTGAGGCGACGGCTGCCGCTGACCTTAAGGCGGGCATCAAGTTCGACACGCTGCCTGATTACCTGCACCACCGTTACCTGGACCCACCTGAGAAGGTGCGGGCGGCGTTGGGCTTGGGACGGCACCAGCGTATTTCCGGCCTCGCTGCGGGCGAGGCAGGGTTCCAGAAGCCGCGCAAACTTGTGACTTTGGAGGCGGCGGAGGCGGCGGGCCTTCACCCGATCAAGGACGTGCGCGTGCTGACTGCTGCGCGTGAACTCGCAGGTATCCGCCAGCGAGGTACGGCGACGATATTCAAGGAGTTGCAGGACATCGGCGAGGCCGTGATGCGCGTCGGTGACGACGTGCCGCCTAATTGGGTGCAGGTGACGCAGAAAGGGTTCGCCGGGGTGCCGGGGCAGTTCTACGTGCACCCCGAGGTGGGCCGGTGGTTGCATGGAATGCAAAGGGTGATGGAAGACCCCACAGAACTCACTGGCCTTTGGCGCACAGTGCGTAAGTTGAATTCCATATGGGGCAGCCTGCAAACCGCGGCGGTGCCGCAGTTCCACGCTATCCAATTAGCAGGCAACGTGTTTAACAGCTGGGTAGGCGGCGGCGGCAACCCGCGCTATTTCGCCCTTGCACTGTCACGCTTGCGTGGCCTGGTGAAGGGCGTAGACGCAGAGGTCACACTGTACGGCAAAACGTACAAAACGTCTGAGCTTTTGGAGGCTTTTCGCTTGGAGGGCGGGGAGAGCGGCGGCATCTACACGCACGTTGGCAGCACAGAGACTGTAGTGCGTGAGATCGAGCGCGGGGTTTCAGGTGTGACGTGGCTGGACGACCTCAAGAAGGGGCGCCTGCTGACGGTCGGCCGCCGCCTCGGCGCGGCGACTGACAACTGGACTCGGTTCGGCCACTTCCTGAACCGCCTTGCGGTGGGCGACGACATCCCTACCGCCATGGAATCCGTGCGCAAGTGTCTCTTCGAGTACGACGACATCACGCCGGCCATGGCCGCCATCCGCGGTACGTTGATGCCGTTCCTGACGTGGCGCCTCAAAAACACGCCGTTCCAGGTCTTTAACATGCTGACACAACCCTGGAAGTACAAGTCGTACCTCCGGCTGCGCGATGCGTTGGCTGAGAAGTACGGCGTCAAGCCGGAGGAGATGTCGGAGTGGCAGCATGAGATGGCCGTGCTGCCCATCGGCAAGGACGTTGGGAAGGACACCATCAAGACGCTCAACTTGCAGATCCCGGCGGCGGACATCAACGTTTTCAAAGCCAATCCCGCCGCCACTGCGCGTGAGGGGCTGGCGATGCTGTCACCACTGTTCCGTGGGCCGCTTGAGCTTGCGACCGGGCAGAACATGCTTACCGGGCAGAAGCTGCCTGGGTATCCCGGTGAAACTGTCGAGATATACCCTGGCGGCCCGCGGATTCCCTGGTGGATGATGTACGGCCTGAACCAAGTGCGCCCGTTGGGCGAGGTGCGCGCCCTGGCTGGGCAGATGGCGGCGGGGCAGGGCAACACGGCGCCGGAACTACAAACTAAGCGTGTTCCTGGCTTCCCCAGCTTGTACCGGGAGCAGCCGGCGATCTACGCTGTGCTTGAAAACCTCCGCCGCCAAGAAGCGGCTTTGAGCGGTGCCCGTTACAAGCAGGAGCGTGAAGAAGGCACCTACTTCCCAGCGATGAGCGACATTGAGCAGGAGCGGCCGCCTACAAAGCCGCTGTCTGCCGGGTTCTTCAGGTAGAGGCCGCGGCGCTGGGCCACCGCGGCCTCTTCTTGCTGCTTGCGCTACGTGCTACTCCGTTGAGGGACACCCTGCCGCTTGCGTCGCCGGCGCCGGGCCTGTTGGTTGCACCGGGCCAAACGGTTGCGGTTGCTTCTCTGCGTGCAAGGCACGCAGTTCCTGCGGGGTGAAGAGCCTCGCCACCGCGACGTTCAGGAACGCCTCCACGCTCCACGCGTTCTCGAACGCGTGAACCTCGTTGTCGCCGCTGTAGCACCCCTCCCGAGTGCGCTCGACGACGATCCCGTTCTCAATGCGGTACACTACGATTTTACGGCACTTCTCCATTTCCATTGCCTATTCACCTCCTTTCAGCACTTTATGAAGCACGCTACTCGGTCGCCGCCTCGTCCTCGACAATGGGTGGCTCATCGGGCGTATCCGGCGTGCCCGGTGCAGGGTACTCGGCCCCAAGCCACCCCATCACGTTGTCGTAAATCATCATAGCGAAGAGGGCCGCGTCGATGGCCTCGACGGCGATGTCCTCCCGCCGCGGCTCGGGCGCGGCCGCCGCCGCGATGAGTTCCTGCACCTCGTCGCACAGGCGGGTGAGCAAGTACGTCTGCGGCATGTACGACCAGTGAGATTTCCGGTCGTGCCCCCGCAGTACTAACTCCATCGCCTCAGCGAAGCGGGCGACTTCCGACCGCAGGGGCGTCGTGTAAGTATACACAAGCGGCACGCCGCGCCTGACGACGTACATGTCCTCGCCGGGGATGTACTGGACGCACAGCGGCATCGGCGATGCCGGTGTGAACAGCTTGCTTCCTGTCGTGCACAAGCAGCCGTCCTCCACCCTCACCACGCGGTGGCCCCAAGCGCCAGGAACGCCTACAACGTAGAGCCATACCGCCTTGTCCCGCGCCAGCAGGTCGGCTACTAGGTCAGCGATTGTGCTAGTGCCGGCCTTCATGTCACTCTCGAAGTGGTCCGGGCGTGTCATGTACGCCTTCCCTCCTTGTGAGGCCGACAGGTGGGGCAGTGCCAACGATGGTAGACCTGCTCCCAACCGGCCTCCTCTAATGCGTCTGCGAATGCAAGTACGCTGTGCGTCTCCGCCGTATGTCCGGTGGCGCACCGTGCGCACCGGACGGCGTACAGGCGATAGATGATGCCGCCCACTACGCCCGCCCCCGCTTCTTCTTGTACTCCGCGAACGTCTGCCGCTCCTGCTCAGCCACTTCAAGGTCCACGTTGAAGAAACGTGCCAGCAAGTGCTCAGTATCTTCCCCGATTCCCGACCACTCCCCACCGAAGACGGCCTCGTTGTACCGGCGCCATACCATGAAGTTGATCCCCTGCTCGTCGTGCAGCCAGGTGATGAACTCCCCGATAGCCTGGCTGCTGTCGTGCACCTTTAACATCTTGTCCAGGTTTGGAGTGGGTGGCTCCGGCCCGATCAACTGCTCGACCAGCTGCTCGAACACACGCTCCTGGCGGCGCCAGATGCGTGCATGACGCCGATTCTCGTCGAATGGCGACATACGCCGCGCGCGGCTGGGGCCGTAGTGACGCGCAAGGGCAATACAGGCGCGGGCGGCCCAACTGAAGTGTACCGCCAGGTGCTCGTGATCCCGATCCGACGCCATGTGCTGGTGAATCTGATCACTGACGCTGCCGCGATCACCACGATCCAACCGCCTGTCCGCCTCACGTAGGGCCGCCTCACCGATGTTCGTCCAGCGCGACAACCGCGCGCACTCCCGCGACGTTCTTTTCACAGGACCATCTCCCGGCACGTTTTCCAAGGTGCTCCCTCCATTTCTTCCGCTCCTCGGCCACATCGCCGACGGCTCCCCACCCCAGCCACTGGCCCGGCCACCAGGCAGGATACGCCGGGTAACGCAAGTGCATCAGAACGTGCGCCAGCGTCTGTGCCTGCTGCTCCGTTGCGCCATGAGTAGCGTCGTAGGCAACGGCCAGTGCCGCGCCTAACACCCCGGCTTTGTCGATCAGGGCGTCGAGCGGCCTGAGAATTTCGCTTTGCTGCACATGTAGCAGTTCGTGCGTCAAGGCGAACTCCACCGTCATGCCGCCATAGGTCGCTGCCGTAGGCGGCCACGTGATCGAGATCCGCGCTCTAAGGTAGTCGGGATACGTCTCAACGCTCATGGCCGCCGCGGCGCCTTTGGCGTCCTTGAGCGTCCCCTCTTCTACAGGGTGCCAGCTTATGTACCAACGCCCGAGGTGCAAGACGTTAGCCCAGTAGTTTAGCAGCTTCTCCAGGTGTTGCCCCTGGGTCAAGGCGATCCCTCCCAGCCTCGAACAGATTTGCCGCAGTATTGAGCGCGCACGCGTTGTGCGCGTGTGTGAGTGCGTCCCGCGCAAAGGCGGCCAGCTGCTCGGGGCTGCGCGCCATTGAGGCGTGGACCGGCGTGCATAACAACTGTGCCGCTAGCTGCTGCTGCTCTCGCGCCCACTTGCGGAGTAACGTGACAACCTCTGCGTGTGTCATTGTGCGTCGCTACCTGGTGAGGACGTGGAGCCGTCAAAACTCAGGCGGAGATTGATTCGTGTCCAGAACTTCGGTGGGGCGTCCTCGTCCTCAGTAGGCACCTGTTCGCGCTGAACGGAGATGCGTAGTGTTGCCAGTGCACCCGTCAAGAGCCGGGGGTGTAGACGCTGTTGTTTAACCACGTCGCTCGGCGGCACAAGCAACTCACGGATCCCCGCCATGACCTCGTAGGTTAGGATGTCGCCGATGCTGGCCTGAAGCATCTTATCACTCAGGATGAGGTCGATGCGGGACTCCTCCTTGCGCGTCATTGCGCTTCTGCCTCCTCGCCGACGTCCTTGAAGTACTGGTGCAGCGGGTAGTCTTGAGCTTTCGCCCAGCGCAGCAACGTCTGCTTCTGCGCCTCAGTGATCCGGCGCTTGTTGGTGGGTGCGCAAACACACGCAGCCAGTTGTGAAAGCGGGTCCGCCCCGCAGGAGATCCAGTTGTGCTCCTCAACCAGCTTGTCCTTCCAGCTGTGGTACGGCGCCGGCGATTCAACGCCCGGCGCCAGTGCCTTGACATGCTCCTCCGCCGCCGCCTCATGCAGCCCGAACGACGACATATGAAACCTGCCGTCAGGGGACACAAAGCCGGTTCGCAGCTTCCAGAGCATCTGCGCGCGCATGGGGTCATCTAGCTTCATGATCCTGTCACCTCCCAGTCTTCTAATGCGCCCCATGACGGCCCGAAACTGACGTCGGCGCGGAAGTGCACGCCGTCCCACATGAACTCCATGTCCTGCTTGAGTTCAGCGCACGCCTGGTCACGCGCGTCTACCAGCACCTCGACACTGATCGAATCGTGCACCGTCAGGAGCAGGCGCCGGCCGGGATCGTCGAGCAGGCGCCGGTCATGCCGTACCAACCCGGCCAGGCAGATGTCGCTGGCCGTGCTCTGGATGGGCGTGTTCACAGCCTGGCGCAGGATAACCTCCGTGTTCTCAGCGCCGAAGTTTAACACGCGCCGGCGCCCGAACGGCGTGCGCACGACGCCGGTGCGCATTGCCTCACGCTTCGTGGATTCGATCCACTCGCGCACCTGCGGCAGCGCGGCGAAGAACCTGTTGATGATCTCCTGCGCCTCCGGCTCGGAGCATCCAACGCTACGCGCTAGGCCGCGCGCCGTTATGCCGTACATGATGCCGAAGGTGGCACGCTTCGCCGACGTGCGCTCAACGCTTGTGACATCCTCCGGTTGCTTCTTGAAAACCGCGGCCGCCATACTCCTATGTACGTCGGCGCCTTCCACCGCGTCGAGCAGCACCTTATCCTTGCTGAAAAGTGCCAGGACGCGCACCTCAGCTTGGGACAGGTCGCCTTGAACCATGACGTAGCCGGGCGACGGCACGTACAGTTGATGGATGGTGCTGCCATGTGGGATGTTCTGGAGGTTAGGCTCTTTAGAAGACAAGCGACCCGTTCGCGTCGTGTTGAGGTTATAGGTTGTGTGCAGCCGGTTTGCGCTGTCCAAGAGCGACGGCAGCTTTTGCACGTAAGTGCCGTAGAGCTTGCTCAACTTGCGGTACTCCAGGACCAGTCCGGGCACCGGGCTATCGGTGGTTTCAGCCAGCCGGGTCAGGTTCTCCTCATCGGACGACATCTTCCCACGCGGTGCGAGGGGCAGTCCGAGCACCCCATATAGCACGTTGCAGACATCTTTCCAGTAGTTAGGGTTGAACTCGCCGCCCGCTGCGGCGTACATCTGCGTCTTCGCCGCCGCAATTTGAGTGGATAGCGTCGCCTCAACCTCAGCGCACCGGGCAACATCGACGAGGACACCGACATACTCCATCCGCGCCAGCGCATCGCTGGCGGGGTACAGCATCCCTTCCAGGAAGGCGCGCTCCTCCGGCGTCAGCCGTTGTTCGATGTCGAGGAATGCCAGGTGCGTGTACGCGGCGTCATAGCCGTTATACTCGTGCAGTAGGGCGGGTGGACACTCCTCCATACACTTTACATGTCGTGCCACCATGTGCTTGTACGGCGGCACGTTTAAAAGCTCGACCAGGATGCTCTCCAGGTCGTGATCACCTGGCATCCCGGAGTACAGGTAATGTGCCAGGAGGAGGTCGCCGCCGGTCGTCAGGCGGGGCATACCGTGCCGCCAAAGCGTCTTCAGGTCGGACTTGATGTTCTGACCGACCACCTGCATCCTGGCCAGGGCTTCATCAAGGCGCGTCAAGCAGTAGCGGTCTTCGCACAGGTGCCGGGGCAGGACGACCGCGGTGCCGGGGTGGTAGGAAAGGCCCAAGCACAGCAGCTGTCCTTGGCTACCGTGCTCCTCGTCGATGGTTACGCGGGTGAACTCCGCCAGGCGGGCGCATAGCGCGTCCACGTCGTCGCGCGTCTCTAGGATGTACCGCTCGACGCCAGGCGCGCCGACGCGTACCGACGACGGGTTATGCAACACCTGCGCCGCCTTGCGGAAAGCCTTAACGATGTCAATGTAATAGCCCGGCTTGTGCAGCGCCGCGCTGGGATGGAAGACCGGCATGACGTGGGCCTTCACGTCCTCGCACCACTGGACCAGCCCGTTTTCGTCGCTGATTTTGCCCTTGCCCAGCACTGCCTTTAGCGGCGTTGCGCCGCACAGGATAACAAGGTCCGGCGCCCTGCCGGCCACTTCGTCGAGGAGCCGGTCGCGGCAGCACGCGATCTCGTCGTCTGTGGGGGCGCGGTGCACTCCCTCGGGCGTCCGCGGCCGGCAGAGGCAAGCATTCGTGACGTAGCACTCCTCGCGGTCGATGCCGACCTCAGCCAGTATCTGGTCAAGCAGGCGGCCTGCCGGGCCGACAAACGGTACGCCACGTGCGGCCTCGACATCGCCCGGCGCTTCCCCGACGATGACCACGCGGGCGGCTGGCGGCCCGCAGCCGGGTACGTACAGGCAGTCGGCCAGGCCGCAGCTTTCACACGCTTCCCCCGCCGCCTGCGCCATGCGTCCCGTCGTCCGCATTATTCTGATCGCCATTGTGCACCTCCCGTTCGTCATGGCCCCAAATCCACTCGGGGCTTCGCCGCCTGTAACCCGGCGCGGGTACGGCGTCTTTGCAGATTACGGCGACGACCAGCTGCACGCCTTTAGGGCAACGTTCCTGCAATCTCCAGGCGGCCTGCCAAGTGCCCATCGCGGCGTCCTGCTTTGGGCAGGTACTCCACAAGGCGCAGTCGTAGCACGTCCGCATGTTCGCCAGCTGCTGCTTCACGGCTACTTTACCCCCTCCCGACTGGGACGTAGTGTTAGGCGCCAAGCACACATTTTTGATGACATTTTGCCGCGCGGCACTCTGCTCGTGCCAGTAAGGGCAACGGTGACGGGGATCGGGGTGTATAGCTGAGCAAAACTTACGGCACCACTCTCTACAGCGATGTTCACTGTATGTGATAGAAGTACAGCTTCTACAGATGCAACTCTCGTTCTTGCACTTATCGGGGTCCACGCCGTTTCACACCCCCACGACCGGAATGTAGTGGTGGCCGCCCAACGGACGCTTCAACAGTACTGCTTTGAGCATCCCGTTTGCGTGCAGGCGTTCGATGTTCGCCGCGAGGGACGCTGTAGTATACCGCCGGCCCGACGCTTTCCCCAGAGCCGCGGCGACGGTTGACGGCGCCACCGGACGGCGTGTCCGCGTGTACTGGCGCTGGAACTCGTCGAGCACCTTGTTGTCCTTCCATGATAGTGCCTTGATCACGCGGTTTCACCTCCCACTTGGTCCAGGAGCTTCACGAACTCCGCCGGGCTATGCTTCATGATGTAGTACACCAGGTGCCGCAGCGCGTCGCGCGCGTGCGGCTTGCCGCGGGTGCAGGCGTACCAGCCAAGACGTTTCAGCAGCGCGTTGGGAACGGCCGCCTTCGCGGAAGGCTGTTGCATCACCGGCGGTGACACGTTCTGTGTAGCGCACAGCACCTTGACGTAGCCGATGACCTGGGGCGCAGGCATGTCGCTCCAGGACAGCGCCGCTGCCTTCCAAGGGTGCAGCCGGAAGTCTTCGACGACGACGACGTACAGGTAATAGGGAGCAGGGAATTTAAGAAGCTCTGCCGCGACGGTGCACAACTGCCCCGTAAGATCAGGGGCGCTGCACCATTCACCAACCGACGGCAGTACCCTGGCATCCGGGTAGAGCGGATACCGTGCCCACCCCGTCGTCTTACCGGGGTCAATGGCCAGGATTGCCGGAACGTTCGAGCACCACCGCCCGCCAGTGCCACCTGGGAATTCCACTGGAAGCACCTCCCATCTGCGGTTTATGCACGCCTGCATAGTCACAATATAACTCCTGTAGGAGTTCAGTGGGAACTCCTGCACGATGCCCAGTAACTGTAAACCGCCGGGGTGCCTAAAATAGGCTTCTGTTCCATGCACCGCCTGCGTTTCCGCCAATGCTTCGCCAAGCAATGCCTGCATTATCTTCCGTAGCACGTTTAATACAGTCACAACGCGGCTTTGATGGTCGTGCTTCGTCTGCAACGTCTCCTGGAGAGGGAGGGGTACTTTTCTGTGACGCGAAACATCGTCTAACGACCTTTCACTATAATTAGGCCCGCCAGGAAAATTTCCTGGTCGCCCCTACAGGGCAATGCAGACGAAGCACGACCATCAAAACCACGCCGCGACCGCATTATACACGCTACGGAAGTAGTTGCATACATTGCGCCGACGAAGCATTTGGCTGATGACGTGGGTTTGTGCCTCGACTTAAAGCTGACACGTCCCTATACATCACTGAATATTGTTCCAATTTCTGTCACGTCGAACCTCTGAGCGGCTTTCATCACCAGGTCTGGGTTTAAACAGTAGATGCGCTGCCCGCGACTTGTGCCGGACCAAATCTGTTTTACTGAGGTTCCAGATGTGGAAAGGATACCCGTCTTGATCAGTTCCATGCGGATGCGCTCAGGGCGCACTTGCTCTTCATCGCGCTCCATGATTTCGGCCACCCGCCGCCGGATGCGCGCCCGCGCGTACCACTTGCCTTGCGCGTCCAAAAGATCCGGCTCCTCCTCAATGAGCAGGCGCTGACACGTCAGGATGGCGGCGCTGGTCATAGAGGTTTCACGTTCTGCCGCCTTCTTTGAGGCGTGGCTGGCGTGCGCATAGCCAAGCGCGCACTTGTAAACGTCGCCGCCGCACAACACCGCGATGCTCAGTAACGGCTGCCATATCTCGAACTCACGGTCGAATAACTCAGTAGCCGCTGACGTGACTGTCTGGCGCAACGTATTTAGCTGTGCCGTATTCTCCAAGGCGAAGCAGTAAAGCTGGTTGCGCAATACTTGACATGCAGGGGCGATCTCGGCAGTGACAAGACTGGTGATAGGAGTATCGGATGTCCGCCGCAGTACCTCGATCATGATGGCGCGATCCGTCACCATGTCGGGAAGGCCGAACATTGAGGCGAAGGCTTTAGGACTATAGGTAGGGTACGTGCGTGGTGTGTTGTTCTCGCCCTCGACGCGTCCAGTCTTGCCCGACCGGCGGTAGCCGTCCAGCACGACGGCCAGGCGCTCGTCCACTTCCTGGCCGCCGCGGGCGGCCGCACTGAGAATGTCCGATTCGTCGAACAGCAACGTGTTCCGACCGGCGGCGACGGCGCGGAAGAGATAGCTGGCGGAGAAGGACGACACTTTAAGCGCGTTCCACGCCAAGTGTTCGATAAGCTCTAAGGTTCGTGTCTTGCCGGCGCGCTTCGTGCCCGTCATGGCGAGGTAGGCGCAGCAATCATAGAGCATGAACACGTAGGACGCCATGACCCACAACGATAGCACCTTGTACGCGTCCTCGTGCGGATACCACATGTACGTCCTGAACAGCCCTTCGATTTCAGCCTGTAGCTCGGCGGGATCTACCGTCACGGTGCGCGCGTTGAGCCACGCGAACACATTATAATCGGTGACGCTATCGACGCTCCACCGCGCGGCGTCGCCAGGCGCGCCGATGCCCTCCGGCGCTTCGACCATCCGGTGGTCGCTGGTGATAAGCCGGAACGTGTAGACGCCACGTTGCGTCGGCAGCCAGACGCAACGTGGCGTC